>MDTB01078747.1_pt1 | contig 16387 bp, 11 predicted proteins | sample 811161 | NCBI WGS metagenome assembly MDTB01 (sample SAMN05326650, study PRJNA326480) | marine metagenome | isolation source: seawater | place: Mediterranean Sea | collected 2009 | reverse complement strand
ATTTTGGTGGAACCGGGGAGTTGCCTACTCATCCCGCCATGCTCGACTACCTGGCGGACTGGTTTATGAAGAACGGATGGTCGGTCAAGAAGCTCAACCAATTAATTCTGTCCTCCAATACCTTCCGACGAAGCAGTCGGCACCCTGACTCCGATTCCTTGGAGGAAAAAGATCCCAAAAGACTTTTTTACGCGAGTTTTATTCCCCGTCGTTTGGTTGCGGAGGAGATTCGAGACGCGATGTTGTTGGCAAGCGGCGAACTGAATTCCAAAGTTGGAGGAATCCCCTCCCGGCCCGACCTTAATCCGGAGGTAGCTTTTCAGCCCCGGCAAATCATGGGGGGAACCGCATCGGTCTATGAGCCGGATCCTTTGCCAAGCCAAAGAAACCGGCGGACAATTTATGCCGAGAAAATCCGTGGCTTGCGTGATCCCTTTCTGGAGGCATTCAACCAACCCGGACCCGAAGCCTCCTGCGAACTCCGGCAAACTTCCACCGTTGCCCCTCAGGCCTTGACTTTGTTGAACGCGGAGGAAGTCCATGACCGCAGCTTGGCTTTCGCCGCTCGTCTCCTGAAGGAAAGGAAAAACGAACCGGCCGTGATTCAACGGGCTTTCTCTCTTGCACTCGGAAGATCGGCTTCAGCGGACGAATTGTCGGCTTGTCTCGAGCGCTGGTCGCAAGCCACTCAGGCAGAACGAAAGAAGATTCCGCAGCCTAAGGTTTATCATGGTAAGATTAAGCGTACAGTGATGGCCGAGAAGACAGGTGAGCCCTACGACTTCTGGGAGATTTTACCAGTCTACGAATCCTATCAGCCCGACCTCCAGGGAAGTGAGGTGTCTGCCACGACCCGAGGGCTTGCCCATGTTTGTCTGGTTATCTTCAACTTGAACGAATTCTCTTATCTTGATTAAATAAAGTCCATAGCATGAAGAATGATCATTCCAATTTGGTTGCCAGCCTGACCCGTCGCGAAGCTCTCTATGGCTTGAGCGGAGGGCTTGGTTCGCTGGCTTTTTCTTCCTTGCTTCAGGCTGAAGGGGTTCATTCCATTGGTTCCCATCACCCTGCCAAAGCCAAGCGCTGCATTTTTCTGATGATGGAGGGAGGACCATCCCATATAGACACCTTCGACCCCAAGCCCGCCCTGGCGAAACGCCACTTGCAAAAATTCAAGCGAAGTGGAGACAAGGAGAGTGCCATGTCCTCAGGGGAGCGCTATTTCGTCCAAAGCCCCTTTGATTTTATCAAGGCTGGAAAAAGCGGAGCCGACATTTCCTCCGAATGGAAATATCTCAAAGAACGGGTGGACGATCTATGCTTTTATCGGGGTTGTCAGGTCGAGTCCGTCAACCACCCGACGGCCTGTTATCACATCAATACGGGCAACCGTTTCGGAGGGGACCCGGCGGTCGGTTCCTGGGTTACCTATGGTTTGGGCACGCTCAATGACAACCTGCCTGGTTTCGTAGTCCTTCCGCGGTCAAGCTATCCACAGGGCGGAGCCTCCAATTGGTCCAATGGATACCTGCCTGCCGATCATCAAGGGACCCCCCTGCGACCCAAGGGCAGTCCGATTCTCGACCTGCATGCTCCTGCCGGGATCACCCGAAAGGACCAGCGCGACAACCTTGACCTTCTTGCCAAGCTCAATGGCAAACATTTCACGGTCCGTCCGGATCAGGGAGAGCTCGATGCCCGCATGTCCTCCTATGAATTGGCTTATCGGATGCAAATGGAAGTGCCCGGTATCCTTGACCTCAAAGACGAAACCGAAAAGACCAAGGATGCGTACGGCATTGGGGATTCCAAGACGGATTCCTTCGGCCGTAAGTGCCTGTTGGCCCGGCGCCTTGTGGAGAAAGGGGTACGCTTTGTACAGGCATATGCCGGGAACTGGGATAGCCATGACTACATCGAACGGGCTCACGGTTCACTCATCCGTTCGGTCGACAAACCTATCGCCGCCTTGCTTGGCGATCTCAAGGAACGCGGTTTGTTGGAAGATACCTTGGTGGTTTGGTGCGGTGAATTCGGGCGGACACCGGATAACGGCATCAGAGGCGGCGGCACCAGTTATGGTCGGGATCACAACGCCAAGGCCATGACGATGTGGTTTGCCGGTGGTGGTACCAAAGTCGGGCACACGGTTGGTGCGACCGATGAGATCGGAGCGGAGGCGGTTGAGTGCGTCCATCATATCCGAGATGTCCATTGTACATGGCTGAACCTGCTTGGTCTCGACGACAATAAATTGACTTACTATCACGCCGGCCGACATAAGCAATTAAGTCAGTTTGGTGGCGAGGTGATCAGGGAATTGATTGGGTAATTATTTCTTTTTTTGGTTGCGGGTTGATCCTGTGCTTTATTTAAGCATATCCTGAAAATTTGCTATTCCATTCAAGCTTTTGTTTTAATGGCTTCTTATTTTTTATGTTATGCCCATGAATCTGAGATAAGTAAGCCCTTTGAGAAAATTCACGCACATCAATCTTTTGAAGCTCATGTGCATATGGGTTGGCAGAGCCGTTACTTCTCTGAAGGGCGTGACGCTTTAAACGGTAAATCCCTAGGGACAGGTGCTCTAGAATTTGGCTATGATCATTTCTCGGGCGGAGTGTGGTATGGCAGATCGTCCAATCACCAGTATGACGAGTGGCAATATAACCTGGCTTTAACTCAGGAAATTGATGGCTTTGAAATCTACGCAGGTTATACCCACTTGGTTTTTGCCAAGGATCGAGAATCAGATGATGAGTGGTCCGTAGGCATGACTTATGAAGGTTTGCCCTTTGATCTAACGACATCTTTGGAAGCCTGCCATTCTATGGATGCTAAGGGTACTTTTTATGAGTGGTCCAATATCCGGGAATTTCATCCTAAAGATGATCTTGATATTTCCCTCTCAGGAACATTCGGTTGGAACGAAGGCTATGTGTCTGACGGGCATAATGGATTGAATTTTTTCTCTCTGGGAAGTGGAATAACAAAAATACTTACAGAAAGCATTTCACTGACAGGTCATGGAATAGGTAGTTGGGCCATTGACCAGAATTCGAACTTAGCAGGGGATCAAAGTCTAAAAGATTTCTTTCATTTTGGGTTGAGCGTTGAGTTTGATTTTTAATGATTTTTCGCAAAATCAAATAATACATACCAAAGTTTTATAAACTATCCGGATTCCAACATGCTTACTTCCCTTAACGATCGAATTCTTAACGGTTAAAGTTTGGTTATATTTTCTTAAGGATAGCTAGTGTTCATAAAACATACATTGGTCTACCTATGCCATCTACATGAAATACAAATTGATGGAATGAAGTAAGAAATTGTGTACAAACCGACATAACAGCCTGTAACATATAATTTAATCAAAATTTTAATGAATACTCGTCCAAACATTATCTTTATCATTACCGATCAACAACGATTTGATACGATTGCTGCCCTTGGTCATGATCATATGGACACTCCGCATATGGATCGCCTTGTCAATGAGGGTGTTTCTTTCAACAACTGCTTCATAACGGCCGCATCCTGTGCACCTGCCCGTGCGAGTCTTTTTACTGGTTATTATCCACATACCACCGGAATTTTTAAAAACGCGGATTCCTGGAAACGTTCATGGATTGAGCAGTTGGCAGAAACCGGTTACCGATGTGTAAATGTGGGAAAAATGCACAGCTACCCTTATCACACTCCATTGGGTTTTCATGAACGGTATGTGGTGGAGAACAAAGACCGTTATTTGGAAGAACGTTATTATTTTGATGAATGGGATAAGGCTTTAAAAGCCCGGGGGCTGGTTAAGCAGCAACGCGAACTTTATCGTAAGCGGGCTGATTACAAGGATGCTCTAGGCGCTTTTGACTGGGAACTTCCGGAGGATATGCATCCTGATATGTTTGTAGGAGATACTGCTACCTGGTGGTTAAACGCTTATCCAAAGACAGAACCCTTATTTTTACAGATTGGGTTTCCTGGACCTCACCCTCCTTATGACCCGACGAAACGATTTAGTGAGCCTTATTTAAAAAAAGACCTGCCGATCATGGAGGTTACGAAAAAGGAGCTCGATGGTTTACCTGAACCATTAAAGGGTTTACGGAAACATAATAATCAAGTGGATCATGATTCCGTTGTGCTTGACCTTGAACCAAGCCGTGAACAAAGACATCGTCAAAGGGCATATTACTTGGCGAATGTAAGTATGATTGATGAGAAGGTGGGTGAAATTTTATCAACTCTGGAAAAACAGGGTTATCTGGAAAATGGAATTGTGATCTTTAGTTCGGACCACGGGGACTGTTTGACTGATCATGGCCATAGTCAAAAATGGACTATGTATGATTTAGTAACTCGAATTCCCATGGTGGTATGGGCACCTGGTATCTTTGAGGGCGGTCGTTCCATAGATGGTTTGTGTCAACATATGGATATTGGACCAGCTATACTTGAGATGGCTGGGATTGAGGTTCCGCCCACTTTTGAAGCCCAGTCTATTCTGCCCGCACTACAGGGTAAGGAATGGACGCCTCGAGATTATGTTTATGCTGAGCAAATCAAAGATGGCATCTTAACGGAAACAGAGTTTATGAGTATGATTCGAAATGAAGAATGGAAATTAGTCCATTTCCTACATATGAAATGTGGACAGTTGTTTAATGTGAAAGATGATCCAGATGAGGTAGTGAATTTGTGGAATGAACCTGCCGCAAGCGGAGTGAAGCAAAAACTCTTGGATCAACTCCGTGAATGGCACATTGAAAGCCAGGTTCACACCCATAACTGGGCGGCGGAATGGCGATGAAACTTTAAGTTATATCAAACAATGAAAAAATCAGTTATAATCAGCTTCTTTATTTTAAACCTTATCTTTAGTTATGCTCTTTTGGCTAAGGATTATCCCACCACCGGATCTGTTGAGCGATTGGATGACTCTATGAATCGACTCATTCCTTTGGATGCCAAAATTGAAATTCTTGCAGAGGGATATGAATGGTCTGAAGGCCCGGTATGGATTCGCCAAGGTGATTTTCTTCTTTATTCGGATGTACCCACAAATAAAATTTACAAATGGAAAGAAGGGAAGGGTGCAAGTGTTTATCTGGACCCATCCGGATACACGGCCAAAGAAAAAAGAACGGGGGAGTCTGGATCAAATGGTTTGACCCTCGATGAAAAAGGTAGGTTGATCATTTGTCAGCACGGAGACCGTCGGGTTGCCCGTATGAATACACCAATTGATTTACCTAAGCCGGTTTATGAGACTCTCGCGGGTAGGTACGAGGGTAAACGATTTAACAGTCCAAATGATTTGGTCTACAATCAAAAGGGTGAACTTTATTTTACCGACCCTCCTTATGGCCTTGTTCAAAAAGAAAAGGACCCAAAACGTGAAATTGATTATCAAGGAGTATATCTTCTTCGCAAGAATGGGAAAGTCACTTTGGTCGCCAAGGATCTCGAACGGCCGAATGGAATTGCTCTTTCTCCTGACGAGAAAACTTTGTATGTTGCTAATTCCCATGGTCCGCGCCCGATCTGGATGTCTTATGAACTGAAAGAAAACGGTACGGTAAAAAAGGGGAAGCTATTCTTTGACTCCACAGAATATCGAAAAAAACATCGATCTCGAAAGGGGGGGAATGACGGAATGAAAGTGGATGTGGATGGAAATATATGGGCTACCGGTCCCGGAGGCGTTTTAGTATTTTCGCCAAAGGGTAAACATTTGGGTACTGTTCTGACCGGTCAACGCACGGCAAATTGCGCATTTGGAGATGATGGGTCCACGCTTTACATGACGGCTGATATGTATCTGATGAGAATAAAGACATCAATAAAAGGGAATGGTTTTTGAATTTCCAAAAAGTAAATTGCTAGTAAGACAATGATATTCATTCAGCCTAAGAAGTTGTAAAGGTAAGACTCCTGAATCCCCAGTTTTGTGTAGAAGTTAAGTTCCAGTTCAGATGATTGCATACGGTGTTTGCAGGAGTAATATTCATGGTTAGAACCCAAGCAGTGGTCGAAGAATCCCCCCTAATGATCTTTGGGAAAAGAACCTGCCTGTTTAAATAATCAATGTGGATCAGAAGTTGCGGACTTCCTAACTTAAGAACTCCTGGTTTAGTATTTTTTTCTAACATTTTTATTTAAATTGAAATAAAGTAAACTTCATGACCCAGAATAGAATCAATTTCTCGCCTTATCTGTTTATTCGTATTCTTATTTTTTTAGGATTATTTACTTCTTTTATCTTCGGTCAGCATGACCGTGAAAGAAATGCCTTTCGCTACTTGGCAGAAGATAAGATTGAAAAAGCGTACCATGAATTAAAGAACGGAAAGAAGCATACCGACCCAGCTGAAAAAGGATTTATTTCGACCTTGTGCCTTTTGCATGAAGGAAAAGTGGAACAAGCTTTGGATTCAGCCCGAGATGCAGTCCGTTTGGGACTTCCTTTTGAACGTCTTTTGGCGGAACCGAGGGAATGGTTGGGACCACTCCGTGAACATACGGATTTTAAAAAGTGGAAAAGAACCGTTTCCCCATCTCCTATATTGCATGGACCTATGTTGGGCAGGGTTACGGATACAGGTGCAAGTTTTTGGTTTCGCACGGACGGGTCGCATGAGGTGGCAGTGGAAGTTTCCGGTCATTCTGGTCGTGAATCCATACGTACAACTCAGAAAAACGGCTTCGTCGGTGTAATTGAACTGGATGGACTTTTACCTGGAACTTATTTTTCTTACAATGTCTTTGTAAACAACGAGAAAATTCAGATTCCAGGTGTGGACTTTGGTTTTCGCACCTATCCGCAACCCGATGAGGAATCAAAGTTTACCGTGGCCTTTGGTGGGTGTTCGGGATTTGTTCCTGAGTATGAAAAAGTCTGGGAGTTGATTGCGGGGCATGAACCCCGTGCCATGCTTATGTTAGGGGATAATGTTTACATTGACGATCCGGAGGAGGTTAAGTGGACAGGTAATTACTGTTATTCACGCCGACATTCCCGTCCTGAATGGAGAAAGTTAGTTGCTGGTTCCTCTATACATGCGATTTATGATGACCATGATTTTGGAACCGATGACTGTGTACCTGGTTCATTGATCAATCAGCCTACCTGGAAAAAACCGGTGCTTGCCAATTTTACCCGTAACTGGAACAACCCGGTTATGGGTGGAGGAGATAAGAACCCCGGGTGCTGGCATAGCTTTACTTTAGGCAAGGTCGATATCATCATGCTTGACTGTCGTTATTACCGGGATTTGAAAAAAAAGTCCATGCTAGGCTCTGTACAAAAGAAATGGCTCAAGGAAACCCTTAAAAATTCAAATGCAGTCTTTAAGATAATCGCTTCCTCGGTACCCTTTTCTAAAGGCATTAAACCTGGAAGTAAGGATCCGTGGGATGGTTATCCTGAAGAAAGAGAAGAGATTTTTAATTTTATTGAAGATGAAAATATTGAAGGCGTATTACTTATTGCAGCTGACCGTCATCGAATAGATTTGCGAAAAACAGAACGTCCAAATGGCTATGATTTATATGAGTTCGTGAGCGGACGATTGACCAATAAGCATGTGCATTCGGTCGTAAAAACTGATGGGTTGGTTTGGGGGTATAACAAAACATGCGGATATTGTTTACTACGGTTTGACACGCGGAAGAAGACTCCGCAGATCAAATTGGAAGCCTATGATAATATGGGAAAACTATTATTTGCTCAAAAGATATTGGCGAGTGACTTAAAATTTAATGAGTAGGATCTATTGGAGATGTGAAAGAATCTCACTTTCGTTCTTCAATGAATGGGCAAGAATCTTACCTTTTTTCCATAATCGGTACTGTTTTCCGTTCTCCCACCGAGTGAGCTTATAAAGCGTGCCAAAATCAAACTCGGGTGCAAGGCCCCCCTGTCCGCCCACCACCTCTGCACCACGGCGAACATTATCCTGCATCCATGCAGGTAGTCTTAAGTGAAAGGGATTCCGCTGAACCTCTCCCTTGTGATGAGATAAAGCAGCGACCAAATCAGCCACTTCCTCAGTTGAGCTTTCCACCAGTAGGTTAGGGTTATTCATTTGCCCCCAAAACTCAGTTTCCACTAAGGTTGTGGAGAAAGTATCCAATTCAGATAGGGCTTTTTTTACGATAATGTGAACTCCAAGATGTGTACGGTTCCAATCTGTCGCATTAGGAAAGAAGAGCATATCTGGCTTTATTCGTCTGATAGTCTGAGCAAGTTCGGAAACTGCTTTATTCCAATATGCTGGATCTTTTTCTTTTGATTCAGGATTTAGATTCTCTAAGCCACCGCATTCCATCGTTTCCAGTTTAAACCCTATCCACTGGCAGGCCGCTTGTAGCTCCTCTTTTCTTTTAATTTTTCTTTCAGGGTTGCTGCCAAAGGTGATGGGTAGATTAATTACTTGAGAACCTGCCTCCCTCATTAACCGAAGGGGTAAAGGTCCCATCACGCATTCATCATCCGGATGAGGGGCCAGGATTAGAATCTTCGGGGCAGATGGAACAATCTTAACCGCTTTGGGTCTTGGCATGCCACCAAGTGGAAGAGACAGCCCATCATGGAACATTTGAGCGATGTTTTTGATGTAGTGACTGTATGGGTTTGGCGAGTCCATTCTTAAATTCTAACTAAAGGAATAAGGATTGCCCATCAAAATGAAACAACCTGTTAGCGGTGATTCGAATAACTTATTTAATTATTGAGAAAAAGTCTTTCTTGTCCCACTTTTAAAAAGCGATAAGTTGGGACTTATATTATGAATATTCGTCATATTGTTAAGATTGTCGTTTTGATTCCCTTCGTCTGCGTTGCCAAGCCTTTGGAAGTAAATGAAGCGAGCATGCCTGCACTGAGTAACGAAGCAACGCCTTTTCGTGGAAAAATTATACACCCCGGATATGTGGGTCATACTTGGGCCGCCTATCCTCATGTGGAAAATCCTGCCAGCCTGGACATGGATCCCCTTGGGCGGATTTTTGTTTCTGAAGCCAATCGCTTCTGGTTTGGCGTCCCCGATCTGAGGAGGGCCCGTGAAATGATCCGTGGCGATTTTCGTTCCCGCACCGTCGCCGATCGTTTGGCTCTTTACGATGCTCACACAGATAAGCGAGACCGTGCATGGTATGAACAAACTCCCGACCGTTTAATCAGGCTTGAAGATGCAGATGGGAATTTCGTAGCTGATAAACGTTCCTTGTTTTCTGATGCATTTGATAAGCCTTTGGACGGTATCGGATTTTCGGTTTTGGCGGAGAGAAATGCTACCTACTTTACCTGCATTCCTGCTCTTCGGAAACTTTCCGATTCCGATGACGATGGCGTAGCCGATACCATGGACAACATTGTCGAAGGGTTTGGGGTGAGAGTCTCTTTCATCGGGCATGATCTGCATGGAATTATCCGCGGACCTGATGGTCGTTTATATTTTTCGATCGGTGATCGTGGATTTTATGTCGAAAGGGAAGATGGGGAAATCTTTGAAGCTTCAGGCAGGGGAGCTGTTTTTCGTTGTGATTCAGACGGAACAAATTTTGAGGTTTTTGCACACGGGCTCAGAAACCCACAGGAGTTGGCATTTGATGACGAGGGTAACCTTTTCACATTTGATAACACTGGAGATATCGGGGATAAAGCACGGATTGTCTATGTGCTGGATAATTCTGATTCTGGATGGGATATGTCCCATCAATCACCCCACCATTATGCCAATGCATTGGACTGGGGTAATTTTAAACTAAGTAAGTCGGTATGGGTAGGGGAGAAAATGTTTGAAACTTACACCCCTGAGCAACCTCAATGGGTTTACCCCCCAGTCGGTCATCTCGGTAACGGACCATCAGGTGTCACTTGGCTATCAGGAAATACCGTACCCGATGATTTACAAAAAGGGTTTCTCGTTACGAATTATCGAGGTGCGGCCAAAAACTCCAACATTCTTCATGTTTCTCTCAAGCCTGCGAATTCTAGTTTTAAAATAGAAAATAGTTCCGTACTGATCGAGGGTGTTGCAGTCTGTGATGTAGAGCACGGCTATGACGGTAATCTTTACTTAGCAGATTATGGAGGTGGGTGGTCAGTCAATAAAAACGGGACTATTCAGGTGATGCGTCCAAGTGACCCCGAAAGGCAGTTGATTGGCAAAGAAACCGCTCTTACTTTTAAGAAGGGTTTTGCGAACCGTTCTATGCCAGAATTAGAGTTTCTACTTTCTCATGATGATCAGCGGGTCCGGTTAGCGGCTCAATTTGCCATGGTTGAAAAAGGAGCTTCTGCTATCGAACTTTTTTCGGGAGTGTTGGAATCCGAGGATGCCAGAAACCATAGGAAACTTCACGCGGTTTGGGGGTTGGGTCAACTCTACCGAAATGGCTTTGAAGGTGCCGCGCCTCATCTACTTGCCAGCCTCAGTTCTGAAGTCCCTGAAATACGGGCAAATGGTGCCCGTACTTGTGGAGATGTGAACCTCCATTCCGCACGAATTCCTCTTCTTTCATTATTGAATGATCCGTCCTCTCGGGTGGTGTCCTTAGCCGCCATAGCATTGGGCCGTGTTTGTGATCTAGGTGATGAGGAAGTTATCCATGCCCTTTTTAAGCGTGCTGAAATAAACAAAGATTCTTCCTTTGAAGTAACATTACGGCATGCATTCCTCTCGTCACTGAGCCGATTGGCCACTCCTGAATTTACTTTAAAGTACGCAGATATTGATTCGGAAGAGCAACGAATGCTTGCCCTCTTGGTTTGCCGCCGCTCCGTCCATCCTCATCTTGATTCGTTTCTGGATGATGAATCAAAAGATATTAGAAATGAGGCGGTTTCAGCCATCTATGACACCAACCTGTTAGATAGTCCAATCGGGAAAAAATTGATTTCCTTGAAGATCGAAGATTTTCCTTACCATCAGCAGGTTAGGATTATTGCTGCATGTTTTCGGGTTGGTAGTCAGGAGGCAGCGGATTCGTTGCTTAAGTTTTGTAGCAATGATAATTTAAAGGAAGATGTCCGTGTATTTGCCATGCAGGCCTTGCTGCGTTGGTCTATCCCACTGGATACTGATCCAGTTTTGGGACACTACCGTCCAACATTGAAAGCAAGTTTTTCTCGGGTAGACTTGATACATTCCTATGGGGATTCGATCCGGGAGATGGCGGAAAATGAAAAACTTTCAAAGCTGGTTTCCCTTCTGGGGAAATTTGTCTTGGATGCAGGCATATCCATGAACCCAGAAATCTTGCGGAAACAGGTATTGGATTCCAAGCTTAACCCCGAGGTCCGGGCCTCCAATTTACGATCTCTTCTCAGTCTCAATGATCCTGAGGACAATCAAGTGATCCTGAAACTAGTCGAAGATAATAGCGTTGAGGTTCGTTCTGTCAGTTATGTTGGTATGCTAACCCGTGAAATCGAAGGGGCAGTGGATAAAGCGATGATTGCAGTCAAGGAGGATCAACCCTTGGTTGCCCGTGCTATTTTTTCGGTACTTGCTGAAAAAAAACCCGAGGTATTGGTAGATCTTTGGGAATTACGGGAGTTAAATTTGAGAAATGAATTGTGGCTGGATCTATATCAATCCCTTTCAGATAGTACAAATGACGAGGCAAATCAGGTTGCAGCCACTTATGCGGCAGGGGATGCAGGAAGAATTCATGCTTTAAGTTTACATGGGGGGGATTCGAGTTCGGGCGAGCTAGTTTTTCGCAATCAGGGAGCCTGCCTCCAGTGCCACAAAATCGAGGGAGAGGGCGGAGTACAAGGGCCTGAACTCAGTCTTGTGGGAGATCGGATGAATCCATCCAAACTCTTGGAGTCTCTGGTTAATCCCAACGCGGAAATTTCGCCAGGCTATGGACTTTCGACGATAAGTATGAATTCCGGGGATGCTTTGATTGGCCGAATCTTAGCCGATGAGGAAGATTCTCTAGTTGTGGTCTCTCCGGATGGGAAAAAGCAGGAACTTAAAAAATCTGAGGTGTCAAAGGTATCACCTCCAATCTCTGCAATGCCTGCTTTAGGGCTTACTCTTAACCCGAATGATCTGCGAGACCTTATTGCTTACCTCGGTTCCAAGAATAAAGAGAGCATTTCTCGGCTAAAACGTGAAACCGATCATGGGGGTAAATAATTGACGGTGTATTTCTTTTATAAGTAGGGATCAATAGAGAGCACTTTTGCTTTTTTCGGATCCCGTACGGGTTTTGTTTGCGAAAAAACCACATTTCCAGGTCGGTCTTTCCCGATTCTTACACTGTGCGAATCCATTGAATAAACTTTCGGCTGAAAGTTTTTCCCCTGTACCCTAAGGGTGTACAAGACATCTTTGGTTTCATCATTGATAACTTGAACCACGGGATTTGGTTTAGAAAAAGTTAATCGTGGTAGCCAACCTTTTACTTTCCTTCCGTCATTTTCCGACATTTTAAAAGTAACAGGCCATCCCGGGAACTGGGCCTGATCTCCATCGGAAACCTTGGAGAATCGGGGCCAGCATTCAAAAGTAACTGTACGATTTTTTTTGTTGAATCTGGCGACTCCAAATCCATCAGCCCGTTTGAGTTCGTCACTCCGGTCCTCAGGGTTGGCATAGGCATGCATGGTTATCTTGTTACCCAGTCCGTCCTCAAAATCCCCGGTCCAGGGGAGAGGAGAATCCGGAATGGGCCGGGGACCGGGTTTTTCGTCCTCCGGTTTCCACCAGCGTCCGTAGATTGTGTTGACGATAGCAGGACTGGTAAAGGCAAAGGGTCCATCACGATGTGATTCAATTCCGTGCTGAACCACTACGCCGAGATGCTGATCTCCGCATAGATGGGTGGCCATGGCTTTTCGTAGTTCATGCAATGCTTTGTTCCGACCTTTTTGGGGCCAGGCGTTACTGTCGAGGTCTGCAAGTAGGCGACTGTTTGGATTTCCATGAATATGAACCGCTCCACAGAACGCGGTGGCGGAAAGGGCGGCTTTCATTTGGGCACCTTCCCAATCCCGACTCCAGTCAGAGAGAAAATTGAGCTGTCGGTCTCCCAGCAGGACCAAGCCATCCAGATTAACTGCATCTCGGTTATAAGCGGGATCATTGATATGATCGGGGCGGGGTCCCATTTTAGGAATTTTGCCTGCGGGACCGGTTTTAAATTTACGATCTTCCAGAATCGCAAAATCAATCCCACCCACCCGTAAACGGGTAAAGTAAACTTCCAAACCTCTTTTTAATTTTTTAGGATCCACTGGATCAGGTAAGTGCCAGGTTTGTTGACGTTGAACCATGTTGACATAGGGGATCGGATAAAAATATCCACCACTATTTCCTGCGGGTGAAGTGGCGACAATTCCACTTTCTCCCCATAGATTTGCCTGCCCAACATCATGATCATCCGGGATGGTCACGGTGGGCCGGTCTTTGATAAGATCCCTGAATTGAAGTCCAAATTCAATCCAGCCAGCAGTATGTTCCGTATGGTGATAGGTTTGATCACCGGCGAAGAAAAGCATGTCGGGATTGATCGCTTTCAGGTTTTCAATAATTTGTGGACGGGGTCCTTTAGTCCGGCTTGAATTACAGGATAGATTTCCAACCACAATGGTGTCCTGATTGGTCGGGTCTTTTCGAATTAATCCTTCGAACGAAGCTTTCTTACCATGCCTGACCCGATAGGGTACATTCTTGGTTGAGTCCCAGTTTGAAATGCGAAAATGGGCAGTCCATCCGGGATAGGTGATCTTGACCCTGGAAATCTCCTTCCATTCTTTGCCCTGCTTTGTTTCCAAACGAACCTCTCTTGATTCATCGGGCATCAGAGGATAAAGCTGTCCAGTCAATTTGAGTGTGGCAGAATCCTGGGTGTAGAGGGCAAAGGCAACCACTTGATCTCTGGGAACTTTTAATTCGATTATTCTTTTGGGTGGTTTCCCTTTTTTGGATGGGACTTCCGGGGGTCTTGCCCGTTTCCACCATTCACCAGTGGAAAGATGATCAAGACTTGGAAATTTCTCCCCAAATAATTCCTTAGATTCAGGCTCGGCCTTCAGCAAGGGCAGTACGGAGGAAAAGCAAAAAAGCGATAATATGAGTAATTTCATCGCAAAAAAACAATCTAATTAAAGTTTCCTTTCAAGATTAAAATAGATGCTCCTGTCCTATTATTTTAAGATAGCTTGGTATTTTGGATAGTTTATGAATTTCCTTCTCTCCATTGACGGGGAGACTGACCCACTTTTTTTCGAAACCACCGGGCATAGTAATTTGGATCAGTAAATCCACAATCCCACGCTATTTTTGAAATGGACAGGTTTTCCCTTTTTAAACCTTCATAGGATCTTTTCTGACGGGCTTCATCGAGGAGAATTCCTAGATTGAGGGCTGATTCACGACGGACTTTCCGATTTAGTGAACTTAAATCCTCTTCAAAAATTTGGGCGATTTCATTAGGTGCTTTGGGAATAATGGGTAATTCGTTTAACAATCTTCTTACTTTTTCAGTTACTGGAAATACTGCTCTATTAATAATGTTTCCCTCATCGAGTTCATCGAATAGGAGAGAAAATATTTGTAATATTTTTGATGATGCCAAAATACTATGAGCTTGATGAAGATCCACGGATTGGATCAGCTGATTTAGTATACTTTCTACTTCCGAAAGTCTCACAGGTAATAAAACTTTATTTTTTACCTTCCATTTTTTAGTTCTATTTTCTCTAAAGTTAATTACCACCGATAGCGGAGGGCTTTTCATGGATTTTATAAAACCATGTGGGGTATCAGGCGGGAAATATAACAATGCACCCCGTCTTACGGGCATGGGTTCGCCATTATAAGTCTGAATTCCCTGTCCCCTTAAATAGAGAAGGAATTGGGAATGAGAATGCGTATGTTCTTCGATCAAGTCGCTTTTTGGGGTATGACGATGATGGGCCAGTCGTAGAATGGAATAACCCGGAATTGAAATCCGCAGGTTTTCTAAAAAAATGGGCTGAAATTCATTCATTTATAAAGACAAATAAAATGTCTAAATAATGCTAATTATGCAAGTTCTGTCCTAACGGTATCACCGATTAGCTGATAAAATAGAGACTATGATTCGAACAGCTGATCAACTTCAACCCGATTCCCAATGGAGCGAAACCGTTTGGGCACATTCCCGGGAAGAGGATCTAATCGATGACCAGTCCAACCCACGCCTTTGCGTGGCCGCTTTGCTTCCATTTAAGGGGGGGAACCCGGATTGGGGCAGTTTTGAAAAGATGCTTCATTGGATGATGACCTGTGCCAAACATTTTGGGGTAGATCTAACTTTTGTCCTCAATGCCGATACGGGCTATGTATTCAATCTCTCGAATCAACTCTATGAGGAAGTGATTATCCGTTTCCGATCCCTATACCCGGATGCGTCTTTTATCAGCGGTATCACCGCAGTGGGGGCATCACCCACAGATTTCGAGGCATCCTGTTATCATCCGCATCTCGAAATTGCTCAGGCTTATGGCCCTTGTGAAGTAATGATCATGACATCACAGGCCCTCAATGCGTTGGACCCGGAGAGGCGAAGGGATGCCTATTTTAAAATTTCGGAAAAAATCGAAGTGCCTGCACTTGTTCATGCTCTAGAGCCCGCTTTTGTTCCCTGGGCCACTCCCTTCGAGCCCTGGCTTTTATACCAATTGGCAGGCCATGAGAAATTTGTAGGTGGAAAAATTTCCACTTTAGATGAACCGCACTTTCTTTATTGGGCATCGATGTGCCGAGACCTCGGACTCGACTTCGTTCCCCACAGCGGAGATGATTTCGGGATTGCTTCCGCCATCCGCATGGGCTTACCACTATTGATTGGAGCGGGGGTGTCCGCCTGTCCACTTATTTGTGCAGCCAAAAAATACTGGAGGAAAGATGATTTTGATTCCCGGGTATACAAATTATTTGAAGCCTTTCAATCATTGGAAGATTCAGTGTTCCGCCTGGACGAAAAAGGAAGTGCTGCCGGATATAAGCACAGCACCGCAGAGATTTTGCAAATGCTCGGTGTGATCGATTCTGCGGAGATCCATCCCGACTGTCCTGATCTGCGTGACGGTAATGAACGAGCCCGGATGCAGGAGGCACTGATCCGCCCGCTCCGGATTGCCGGGCGTATGAATATCCCCTTTTATTCTTTTCCATCATGAACGCCGATCCACTTACTGATTTTTCCCGTCTATGTGTGCACACCATCACAACCAAAGGTTGGGACTTGGAAGAAGCGGTCGAACATTATGCCAAAGCGGGGGTGTCCGGAATTACAGTTTGGAGACAATGGCTGGAAGGTCGGGATCCATCGAAAGCCGGTGAATCGATTCGTGCAGCCGGCTTGAAGATCGTTT
>MDTB01078468.1_pt1 | contig 16393 bp, 13 predicted proteins | sample 811161 | NCBI WGS metagenome assembly MDTB01 (sample SAMN05326650, study PRJNA326480) | marine metagenome | isolation source: seawater | place: Mediterranean Sea | collected 2009 | reverse complement strand
TATCTCAAGCAAGCTTTAAATAGTCTTCAGATGCAATCCTACAAAAATTGGGAGTTAATCTTTTATGATAATTCTTCCACAGACAAAAGTGCATTAATTATTAAAAAATATAAAGACAAAAGAATTAAATATTTTAAGTCAATCAGAAAACTTAATTTAGGGATAGCTAGAAAAATGGCATTAAAAAAAGCAAAGGGTAATTTCATATCTTTTTTAGATACTGACGATATATGGACAAGAAATAAATTGAATAAGCAACTTAAGTCTTTCAAAGATAAAAGAGTAGGTTTTTCAATATCAAACTCTATATTTTTTAATAAATCAAAAAATAGACATTTTTATTCATCAAAAAGAAGTTTTGAAAAAAAAGTTTTTTACAAATTAATTGAAAATTACTTCATAAGTTTTGATACAGTGATAATAAGATCATCTTACTTAAAAAAACTAGATCATATGTTTGATGAAAAATTTAATATTATTCATGATATGGATTTATTAATAAGATTAAGCGACATATGTGAAATGAACTACGTACCTATTTCACTATCAAAATGGAGAATGAGAGAAGAAAGTCTAAGCTATAATAATTTTGGTTCTATAATAAAAGAAAAAAAATTTTTAATTAGAAAATTAAGCAGATTAAAAAAAAATGACTCTAGATTTAATTATAGTAAAAAAACGTATTTAGATACCCTTAATCGTCAAGAAATATTGTTATTACTATCTCAAAAAAAAATATTGAAGGTTTTTAGGTTATTAAAAAAATTAAAATTAAATACAAAAAATATAATTTTAATAATTTTTATTTTTTTTCCTTTTAAAGGATATATTTTCAAAAATTTTTTTAATTTAAAGTATAAATAACTTATGAATTTTTTGTTTTCTCATGGAAGAACTGCTTTTAAATATGGATTGATATATCTAGGAATAAAAAAAAATGATAAAATATTGATACCAGAGTATATTTGTGACGTCCTTTTAGATCCTTTAAAAGATCTAGGTATTAAACCAATATTTTATGAAATTAATGAGGATTTTACTACTAATTGGAAAAGTTTAAAAAAAAATTACCATCAATCTGTTAAAGCATTAGTCGTCATAAATTATTTTGGTTTTGAAGAAGAAAAAAAGAAATTTAGTTTTTTTTGTAAAAAAAAAAATTTATTTTTAATTGAAGATGATTGTCATTCTTTTAGGATTAATAAAAAAAAAGGAAAAAACTATTCAGACATTATTTTTTACTCAATTCGTAAATTAATTACAAAAATATACTCAGGAGGTGTTTTAGAGATAAAAAATAAAAAAAATATTAATATTTCATCACATATTAAGCTTAAAAAGTATAAAATTAAAATAACAAATATTTTAAATAATTTTTTAGAAAATAATTTTTTAGTTTTTAAAAGAATTCTTAAAAATAAACTTTTCAAAATGCCAAACTATTTAAAATTAAATGCTATTAAAAATGAAAAAATAAAAGAAGATTTTTTAATTGATGATTTATCTAAATCAATTTTTTCAAAAAAGAAATTCAGTGAGATAAAGAAAATAAGATATAAAAACTATGTTATTTGGAAACAGCTTTGTAAAAAAAATAAATCAATAGAAATTATAAAAAGAAATTTTGATAAAGATAACATTCCATGGGTATTTCCTGCCTATGTTAAGAATTTACAGGTTAGAAAAAAAATATTCAAATTTGGTTGGGAAAATGGATATGTTATAACTTCATGGCCAAGTTTACCTAATAATTTAATCAACAAAAGAAATAAAAATATTTGGAATAAACTTGTATGTTTTAACACAGATAAAGCTCCAGATGATAAAAGCATAAACTTTAGCAATTTGATTTTTAAAAGTAATGATTAATTTCGAAATTAAGATTTTTAGTTCACTCACAGAGGAATTAAAAGAAGATTGGCAAGAGTTTGAAAAAAAATCTTTTCACCATATTTTTCAGACATTTAGATGGCAAAAGTTATGGTTGGACAAACAAATAGAATACAAGGATGAAATTCAAAATTATACAATTCTAGTTTATGAAAATAAAAAATTAATAATGATATTACCTTTTAATATTAGAAGTAAATTTTCAATTAAAACTTTATCTTGGTCGGGTTTCCCCTTTTCAGATTATAATATTCCTTTAATGATTAAGGGTAAAGAATTATCAAAAGATGAATTTATTATAATTTGGAAATTAATTTTAGATTCAATTCAAAATTGTGATTGTATTGTTTTAAATAACCAACCTGAAAAGATTTTATATCAAAATAATCCATTTTATAATTTTTTAGATAATAAAATTAACAATCAATATTATGGCATAAAATTTAATCAAGAATTTGAATTAAAAAAAAAAGAGATAGAAAATATAAGATATCAGATCAATAGATTAAAAAAGATAGGAAAGTTAAATTTTAAAATAGCTAAAGATAAAGATGAAAAAAAAAAAATTTTAGATTTTATAGTTCAACACAAATCTAAACAATATATCAATACAAATGCATGGAATTTGTATAAACAAAAAAAAAATAAAGATTTTTTTCTATCATCAAACTTAATTATGGAAGAAAAATCTTATATTACATATTTGCAGATAAATAATGAGATAATAGCTGCCCATTCAGGATATGTTTATAAAAACATATGTTATTATTTGTTTCCAGTTTATAATATAAATTATCATAAATATTCTCCAGGAAAAATTTTATTAAAAAAAATAATTGATGACTCAAAATTAAATTCTCTTGATTATTTTGATTTGACTATTGGAGATGAAGATTACAAAAAAAGTTATTCAAACAACAAATTTTATTCTGCTACAGCCTTACAAGCTGTAAATATAAAAGGAAATCTTTATATTCTTTTATTAAGATTTAAAATGATATTAAAAAAATTCTTAAAAAGGTCTAAAATCTTAAATTAAGAAAATGATAAACTTAAATCATAAATCTATAAAAATGTTTGAAAAAATAATTCTATTTTTTTCAAATTTTCTTAACCTTTTTACTGATCAAAACAAAATAAGAATATTAGTCTATCACCATGTTGAAAAGAAACATTTTAAAAAACTTTATAATCAATTAAAAATTTTAAGTAAGAGTTGGAAATTTATAACTCCAAAACAGTTTGAAAATCACTTAAATAAAAAAGATATTTTAAAAGGACGCAACTTATTAGTAACTTTTGATGATGGTTTTAAATCAAATTTTTTTGTAGAAAAAAAAATTTTAGAAAAATTAAATATAAAAGCAATTTTTTTTGTACCCAGTGATTTTGTGAAATTGAACTCTAAAAAAAAATCACAAAAATTTGTTAATCAAAATATTTTAGACCATATAAAACCCAAAGACTTCAAAAAATTAAGAAACATGTCAGCAAATGACCTAAAAACATTAATTAAAAAAGGTCATTGTATAGGATGTCATACCAAAACTCATGCTAATCTAGGTCTTATTAATGACTCTTTAAAGTTAAAAAAAGAAATTATAGAAAGTTCAAAAAATCTAGAAAAGTTATTAAAGATTAATTTAAAGCATTTTGCATTTAGTTATGGGAATTACAAAAGTATGAATAAAAAATCCTTGAAAATTGCTTTCAAAAAATATGATTTTGTTTATTCATGTTTAAGGGGAAATAATTTTTATAATTTTAAAAATAATCTTATTAAAAGAGATACTGTTTATCTTGATTGTAGCAATGATCTTTTAAAGATTTTTTTATCTGGATTTATCGATTTAAGATATTTACATCAATTGAGAAAAATTAATGATAATATTAAGAAAATGAATAATTAATGAAAAATAAAATTTTAGAATTAAAAAAAAATCTTACAGTTTTAATATTATGTGGTGGAAAGGGATTGAGACTAAGACCTCTAACAAAAGAATTACCCAAACCTTTGATTAAGATTAAAAATAAAACTATTTTAGAAAATATTATAGATTATTTGAAAAAAAATGGAGTAAATGATATTATTATTGCCTCAGGATACAAACATCAAATTATTAATAAATTTATTAAAAGAAAATATAAAAATTCTAAAATCAAAACTTTGTATTCAGGGGTTAATTCAGATATAGTACATCGAATTAAAAAGTTATCAAAATATTCAAAAAAATATTTATTAGTTTGTTACGGTGATACTTTAATTGATATTAATTTGAATAAGTATATTCATTTTTATTTATCTAACAAAAATAAAGTAACTGTTGCTTCATTTCAGTTAGAGTCTAGTTTTGGAATTTTTGATATAATCAAAAAAAATCAAATAATTAATTTTAGGGAGAAACCATCCTTAAATATTTGGTTTAATGTAGGTTTTTTTATTTTTAATGAAAATAATTTTAATCTGTTCAATAAGTTTAACAAATTTAAAAATCTTTTAAAATTTTTATCAAAAAAAAAAATTAATGAAAGCTTACAAACATTTTGGTAAACATATAACAATAAATACGTTAGCTGAATTAGAAAAGGCAAAAAAAGTTTCAACCGGTTTGATAAAATGAAAAAAAGTAATTTTTGGAAAAATAAAAATGTTTTTATATCAGGTGTTGCAGGATTTGTGGGATCAAATTTATCTAAAAGTTTGGTTTATAATGGTGCAAATGTTATTGGTTTAACACAAAATAAAAAAAAAAATAGTTTATTATTTTACGAAAATATTGATAAAAAAATAAATCTTATTTTTGGTGATATTACTAATAAAGAATTATTAAAAAGTATATTTTTAAAATATAAAATTGATATATGTTTTCATTTGGCTGCTCAAGTAGAAGTTGGTTCAGCTTTTAAATATCCATATTTAACTTGGGAAACAAATGTAAGAGGCACTTATACACTTTTGGAAGTGATAAGAGAAAATAAAAGAAAAATTAAATCTATAATTATTGCTTCATCCGACAAAGCTTATGGAAATTATCCTTTAAAGAGCTTGCCCTATAAAGAAAATTATGAATTAAAACCAAATTTTCCATATGATACATCAAAAGCTTGTGGAGATATGATTGCAAAATCCTATTCCTCAAAATTATATAAGCTTCCAATAATAATTACACGATTTGCAAATATTTATGGTTCTGGTCAATTAAATTTTACTGCTCTAATACCTGATGTAATTAGGTCATGTATTTTGAATAAAAAATTTGTAATGAGAAGTGATGGTAAAGCAATAAGAGACTTTATTTATATAGATGACATTGTTGAATTATATCAATTATTGGCAAAAAATTTGTACTTATATCCTAAAAAATACTCTGGAGAGGTATTTAATGCAGGTACAAATGTAAAATATAAAATTAAAGATATCGTTATAAAAATATTTACTTATACAAAAAAAGAAAAAAAACTTAAAAGTATTTTTAAAAAAATTAAGAAAAATAAAACAAAAGGTGAATTATCTGCGCAATATATGGACTATAAAAAACTAAATAAATTTTTTGGATGGAAACCAAAATATAAATTTTTATCAACTCTTCCAAAGCTTGTAAATTGGTATAAGAAATATCTTAACAAAAATTAATATATGGTCATAGCTATAGACATGATTGGTACCAATTTAGGAAGTGGTACTAAAACTTATAATTTAAATTTTTGTGAAAATTTACACAAACTAAAAATAGAAAATACAATATATATATTTGTTACAAAAGATTACTTAGATAATATAGAACAAAACAATAATTCAAATATAAAATATATTACAAAATCTAATCTATTAAAAAATATATTTTTTAGAATTTTATGGATGCAACTGGTCTTACCATTTGAGTTAAAATTTTTAAAAGTAAATCAATTATTTTCCCCAATGAATATGGGTCCAATAAGTTTAAGATTGTTTAATATAAAATTAACACTTGCCCTACACTCAAATTTACCTTGGGTATATTTTTCAAAGATGCCAGGAAATACTTTAAGAAATTTTTTAACTAAAATTTTAATGGAGTCTTCAATTCATTTATGTGATAAATTGATAGTAGATTCTAATTTTGCAAAAAATGAAATAATAAAATTACTTAAGATTGAAGAAAAAAAAGTTTTTTCTGTTTATTTAGGTATTGATAAAAAATATTTAATTGAAAAAAAAAGTCAATTTTATTTAGAAAATTTTAAGTATGAAAATTATATAATTTCTGTTCTATCATGTGTAAGATATCATAATATAATAAAATTATTAAAAGGATTTAAATTATTAAAAAAAGAAAAAAATGTAAATTTAAAATTTGTTTTTGTACTACAGATTTTAGATAAAAAATATTTCGATGAGATTAACGAATTTATATCAAAGAATTTTGGAGAAAATGAAATCATTATTTTCAAGAATTTAGATAGTAAATTTTTAGTAAATTTATATAAAAATTCAAAATTTTATATTTTTTCCTCTTACTGTGAGGTTTTTGGTCTCACATCCTTAGAAGCTATGTCCCAAGGCTGTCCTGTTGTTATATCTAAAAGATCAGCTTTAGGAGAAATAAATTCTGATGCTGCTGAATACTTTGATCCAGACGACGAGGTCGAAATTAAAGATAGTATGTATAAAATTTTATCTGAAGAAGATTATAAAAATAAGATAATTGAAAAAGGCAAAGTTCATTATAAGAAATTTGATTGGAAAAATACAGTATTAACCACTTTAAAAATTTTGAATTATTAAATTCGTTTTATTAAAAAATTATTTATAAAGACCGCGTCCATTTCAGTTCTCAAAATACATTCTAATGCTTCCTCTGGTTTAAAAACTATTGGTTCATTTTCATTAAAAGATGTGTTTAGAAGAACTGGAACATTAGTTAGTTTATAAAACGCATTTAAAAGTTTTGAAAATTTTAAGTTATATTCTTTATTTACAGTCTGTAATCTTGCTGTATTATCAATGTGAGTAACCGCAGGTATTATTTTTCGTTTTTCCTTTTTTACAGTCATTAAAGACGACATGTAGGGGCTAAAAAAATTTCCCTCAAACCATTCTGATTGAAATTCTTCTAAAACAGAAGGAGCAAATGGTCTGAAAGATTCTCTTCGTTTAATTTTTTTGTTAATAATATCTTTCATATTTGGGTTTCTTGGATCAGCTAGTATAGATCTATTACCTAAAGCACGTGGACCAAATTCCATTTTTTCTTGGAACCAGCCAATAACTTTTCCACCTGCAATATATTTTGAAGCTGAATTATACAATTCGTCATCAGATTTTAAAAAATCATAAGAAAGTTTATTTTTATAATATTCATTCTCTAAAATTCCCTTTATTTGGTTCTCATTAAAATTTTTTCCTAAATATGGAGATTTTATATTAGTGAGATTTAGGTTGTAATCTGCCGCAACCACAAAGGCAGCACCTAGAGCTCCACCGTTATCACCAGGAGCGCAATTAATAAATATATTTTTAAAAGAATTATTTTTATCTGTAAGAAATTTATTAGCACTAGAATTTAAGGCACAACCGCCTGAGTAAACAATATTTCTTGAATAATTTTTTTTTTGAATTGTGGTAATTATTTTTTCAAAGAAGAATTCAAAAACTTTTTGGACAGAAGAAGCAAAATTTTTATGAAAATTTTCATCATTAATTTCATTAGAAAAAAGTTGTTCTAGTCTTGAATTGAATATATTGTCAATTAAAAGATTTTCATCAGCAATATATTTAAAATTTTTTTTATGATGATTAAAAAATTCCAAGTTCAAACAAAATATTTTCTTATTAACTTTAAATAGATTATTCAAAATTTTTTTAAAAAAAATTGGTTTACCGTATGCTGCTAAACCCATAATTTTATATTCATCACCATAATTTCTATAACCTAAAAATTGTGTCATAGCATGATAGAATATTCCCAAAGAATCTGGAAAATAGTTTTTTTTTTTTATTGTAATTTTATTATTTTTACATTCTGCATATGCAAAGGAAACAAAATCACCTGATCCATCTATAGATAGACCGTTAGCTTCATTAAACCCTGATGGATAAAAAGCAGATGCTATATGTGCTAGATGATGTTCAATGAAATGAAATTTAATATTCTTATTTAATTTTAGATATCTATGAAAAACTTTATTAATATTTTTTTTTTTTAAAAATCTTTTTTTAGCAAAATTTTCTCTAAAAGATAAATTTTTTATATAATGTATTCCTTTAGGAATTAAATTGCTTAAAGGTTTTGTATTAATAGCCACATCAGATATGTCTTCTTCTTTAATATTACCAATGATTAAACATTCTTTAATAGCTTTAGCAGGAAAACCTGCATAATGTTTAATTCTATTCAATCTTTCTTCCTCAATAGCAGCAATCAATTTTCCATCAATTATTAAACAAGCCGAGGAGTCTGCGTGGAAAGTATTAACACCAAGTATTATTTTAGTTTTAGTCATTAGATAAAATTTATAATTTCAATTTTTGGATACTATTTAAGGAATTATAATTTAATTCAATAAAATTTTTTTTAGGCAAAGCTAACTTTTTGATCATATTTTTTTTAATGACAATTTTTACGTGGTTTGACAAACATTCTAAGATAAAAAAACTATAAGGATTTTCCCCAGATATAATCGTATATTTTGTCAATGATTGAAGATTAGAAAGTTTATTGTTTGAAACAAAACCACAATTTTTTACATAAGGTAAATTCAATCTATCACCAACAATATAAATTTTAAATTTAAGTTTTGTTAGTTTCTTTATAAAATCATATGGAAAAAAACTTATCTTATTTTTATGTTTTCTAAAATAAATTAAAAAGTCAATATTCTTTTTTTTCCTCATCTTTTTTTTTAAAAAAAAATTTTTTATGACAAAATTAAAATTACTTCTTTTAATTGTTTTTTTTGAAAGATATTTTTTTAATAAGTCAGTTGAAAATATCAAATTTGATTTTCTTAAATTCAGAGAAAATTCACTTATTTTATAAAATAGTGGAAATACTATACCTCGAGTTAAGTAACTAATTACATTAGTTTTTGAGTAGTTAGCGCCTCCTGTTATAGGCCCTAAAATTGTTTTTGGTGGTAAAAAAATGAAAAGGAGAAAATTCCATAAAGGTAAATAGTTTAAATAACAAACTTTTTCTTTTTTTAAAAACTTTTTCCAACAATAGATAATACCCATTAAAGTTGATAGATACTTTTTTTTAACTTCTTTTTTTTGATTGAAAACAATTTTAAAATTATTCTTTTTATTAAGTTTTTCTAAAAATAGTCTTGCAAGTTTTCCTTCCCCAGTATTTTCTGAGTAATCGCATGTCCAAACAAATAGTTCTTTTTTAGTCAATTTTAATGAATCTCGTTTTGTGAAAAACTTTATTAATATATTTTCCTTTTATGTAATAATAAAAAGTTTCTATTATTCTTTTCGATCTTCTAAAAAAATCATTTTTTAGTCTCCATACAAACTCATAATTCTTTAATATGTTTGGAACTTGCTTTTCTTCACCTGAAGCTATTGATACTGATGCTCCAATACAAATTATTTTATACTCCGAATTATTCTCGGAAAGATAAAAAGCAAGCTTCTCTTGTTTTGGTGTGGGCAAAGTAATTAATGTTAGAGTTTTTTTAGATAACTTAATTTTTGTTTTTAAAATTTTTTTTATACTACCAAAGGGTAATTCTTTATTATCGACTTCTAATTTAAATTTTTTTTCAAGATAATCTTTTGAGACTTTGGTTAAATTACCTAACACTAATATTCTTTTAATTTCCTTTGGAATTTTTAAATTTTTTATTAGGTCCCTTCCTGGAATTTTTTCAATATTTATATGTCTTTTTAACCAAATACCATCTGGCCAGTGAAATAAAACTTTTTTGGCAAAAACCTCTTTATTAGCAAAATAACCTAAAAAAGCTAAATTCATACCAGATAAAATAAAATTGTTTTTAAATGGAATTTTTTTAATTTCACCTAGGATTTTAAAACTGTTTTCGTTATAATAATCATCTTCAAATTGAAAATTAAATAATGAAAAATTACGATTAATTCTTTCTGAATTATAAAAAAATAATTGATTTATTTTTGCTGGAATACGCATAATAATAAAAAGTAAATTACTACTTAATTTATTTAGTTGAAAAGATTTTAAAATTTCCATTGTCGAAATCCAATAACTCTTAATGTTTTTTCCAGAAATACCTCCTGATCTCATTCTTACAGAGGTTTTATTTATTAATTTAAAATTTTCATTTTTAATTACGAACAATCTAAGAAAGAACTCAAAATCTGCAGCAATTCTAAAATTTTCATTATATAATCCATGTTTATTATAAATTTCCTTTTTAATTATTGATGCTGGATGTGGAGGCATTAACCCAAATTTCATTTTCCATTTTTTAAACCCATTCGATGAATAAAATCTTGTTATCTTATAATAATCAGAGTTATCAAAATAAGCTACATTTCCTAAAAAGATTTTAGAATTTTTGTTTTTATTTATAATTTTAACAATATCTTTGATCGTATCATTTGATTGAAAAATATCATCAGAATTTAAAATACATATATATTCACCAGAAGATTTTTTTATTCCATAATTAATTGCTTTATAAATACCAAAATCATTTTTAATAAAAATTTTCTTTTTTTTGTTAGGATATCTTTTTAAGATAGACAAGGTTTGATCATTAGAACCACCATCAACTATTATATGTTCAATATTTTTATAAGTTTGAGAAAAAACAGAATTAAGAGTATCTCTTATTGTTTGATCACTATTTAATGTTACTGTAATTATTGAAATTTTCATTTTATATAATTATTGCATAATAGAACTTTTACTATAATAGTAATATTGTCTATATTATGAAATTTAAAAAAGCACTTATCACTGGAGTAACTGGACAAGATGGTTCTTACCTAGCAGAGTTTTTATTAAAAAAGAAATATATAGTTCATGGAATTAAAAGAAAATCTTCTTCTTTTAACACATCTAGAATTGACCATATTCATGACAATAAAAGGTATAAAGGTAAATTTTTCCTGCATTATGGAGATCTTTTAGACCCAAACTCTCTTACCAATTTAATTAATAAAATTAAACCTGATGAGGTTTATAATTTTGCTGCACAAAGTCATGTAGGTGTGAGTTTTCAATTACCGAATTACACTTCACAAGTAAATTCAATTGGAGCGCTGAATTTATTACATGCAATTTATGATTGTGGATTTGCAAAAAAAACAAAATTTTATCAAGCTTCAACTTCTGAACTTTATGGAGAGATTCAAGAGTCAAGACAGTCAGAAAAAACAAAATTTTATCCAAAAAGCCCATACGCTACATCAAAATTATTTGCATATTGGATTTCCAAAAATTATAGAGAGTCATATGGGATGTATGCTTCTAATGGAATTCTTTTTAATCATGAGTCTCCAAGAAGAGGAGAAACCTTTGTAACAAGAAAAATTACATTAGGATTAAGCAAAATTATTTATGGCTTAGAAAATTGTTTATATCTTGGTAATTTATACTCACTGAGAGATTGGGGTCATGCAAAAGATTATGTTGAGATGTGTTGGAAAGTACTACAATATAAAAAACCAGACGACTTTGTAATCGCTACAGAAAAACAATACTCAGTAAAATTTTTTGTTGAAAAATGTTTTAAATATCTGAATATAAAAATTAAATGGTATGGAAAAGGATTAAATGAATGTGCAAAAATTGTTAATTTTGATCATAAAGAATATCCAAATTTAAAAAAGAATATGATTATAATTAAAGTTAGCAAAAAATATTTTCGCCCTAATGAGGTAAATAATTTAATTGGTAACGCAAATAAAGCTAAAAAGTTATTAAAATGGAAACCAAAAATCCATATTTATCAATTAATTAAAGAAATGATGGATACCGATCTAGCGCTTATAAGAAAATCAAAATTAAAATAAAATATTGAAGACGAAAGTTTTAATTGCTGGTCAAGAGGGAATGGTAGGAAGCTCTTTATATAATTTTCTAAAAAAAAAAAATTTTAAAATAATTGATTGCAAAAGAAAAGACTTAGATTTCACCAAACAATCTCAAGTAGAAAAATTTTTTAAAAAAAAAAGACCAAATATTGTAATTAATGCTGCTGGAAAAGTTGGTGGAATTTTAGATAATAAAACATATCAATCAGATTACATATTTATAAATTCGATGATTGGTTTAAATATAATAAATTCCTCTCTAAAGTATAATGTTAAAAAGTTAATTAATCTTGGATCTGCGTGTATTTATCCTAAAAAGACAAATCAACCAATAAAAGAGTCAGCCTTATTGTCATCTCAACTTGAAGAAACTAACGAAGGTTATGCTTTAGCCAAAATTCTTTCCTTAAAATATTCTCAGCACTTAAAGAAAAGGTACAAAAAAGAATTCATATCACTAATGCCTGCTAATTTATATGGAAGAGGAGATAATTTTGATCTCAAATCAAGTCATGTTCTACCAGCATTGGTCAAAAAGTTTATTATCGCTAAAACAAATAATATTCCTCAAGTAGAAGTATGGGGCTCAGGAAAGGTAAAAAGAGAATTTTTAAACGTAGAAGATTTATCTTCAGCTATATATTTCTTAATTAAAAAAAAAATAAAGCAAGATTTTATTAATATTGGAGGTGGTGAACATTATTCAATAGCTTCAATTGCTAATTTGATAAAAAAAATGATTAACTATAAAGGTAAAATTATTTTTAATAGAAAATATCCTGATGGAGTAAAAAGAAGACAACTTGACTCAAGAATTATAAAGAGTCTTGGCTGGAAACCAAAAATTAGTCTTAAAAAAGGTTTAGAAAGTTACTGCAGTTATTATCTTAATGAAATTTATCCTAATGAAAAGATGTAGTTTTTTTAGAAACTAATAGTAATACGAAATATCCTAAAATTGTTATCAAAATTGAAAACAACTTGTTTAACTCAAAATAATTAAGAATTATTGGTAAAAAAATTAATAAAAGGATTATTAATAAAGTATTTTTAAACGAAAATTTATCCATCAATATGTGATGTAAATGATTTCTATCTGAGCTTAGCGGGTTCTTTTTATTAGCGATTCTTATAATAAATAATCTTATTAAATCTAAACCTGGCACAATCATGTATAAAGTAATTTCATCTGCATAATTGATATAATTTAGGTTATAAAGTTTTATAAAAAGATAACCTATAATAAAAGATATCAACAAAGTACCGCTATCTCCTAAAAACGTTTTATTATTAAAATTCAAATAAGAGAAACAAATTATAGAAATAATTAATATTTTTACCAATAAAGAGTCTGAATACAAAAGTATGATACAGCAAAAAATTATAAGTGAATAAAACCCAGATTGTAAATTAATACCATCAAACATATTAAAAGCATTAATGAAAACTAAAAAGGAAAAAATTGAAAAAAAAATTGCAAATGTACCTAAATCAAAAGTTCTCTCATAAAATGAAAATTTAACATCTTTAATTATAAGATTATTATCTAATATCAGCAAAGTTAATATGGCCAATGTTAATATAAAAAATTTAAAATTAGCTTTTAAATTTATTCTGTCATCAATAAACCCAAGTAAAAAAATAATTGAAGAAATCACAATAAAGTAATTAAATGAGTTTTTATCATTAAAAAAAACTTCACTTTGTATTGTGGTATATGGAAATTTATAGATAAACCAATAACTAATTAAGTTGAAAAAAATTATTAATCCACCTGCTAAGGGCGTTGGTTTAGAGTGCAATTTTCTTTTTTTGTCAGGTTTATCAATATTTAAATGAAAAATTTTTATTTTTGAAAAATTTATTAAAAAAAATAAATTTATGAAAATAAAAAAAAGTAGTACAATATAAGAATTAATCATTTATAAAGTTTGTTTTTAATATCTTTAATTTTTACATTATTATCAAAAATAAATCCTACAGCTAAAATGAAAAGAATTAAGTCAATGCTAAAAACAGCATAAGATGTTTCTAAAATTCCTCTCATTGAAAATATTGTTATTATTATGCAGTGAAAAATATCATTTAAGTTTCTTCTAAATTGAAAGATAAAAATTTTAATTACTTTAAAACCAACCATAACTAAAAAAATTACAAACAACATTAAACCAATTACTCCTGAACTTGTGTAGGCATAAAGAATTCCATTTGAAGCAGACTGATTAATTAAATATCTATCTCCTTGAGCTCCAAAGCCATAAATAATATTTTTTCCAGACATATTTTTTAAAATTTTCTTCCAATCATCGAATCGCCCCGAGGTAACATTTTCTTTTTTTATAACTCTAAAAATTTTTAACTGATTAGAATTTAAATGTTCAATATAAGTTAAATCTTTATTTTCAACCTCATAAGTAATAGTTGTAAATTTATAGGAATTAATTGTTGATAATAAAAAAAATAAAGAAATTGGTACTAAAAAATATAAAGAAACAAATCTTACAGTTTGTTTCAATGTAATTTCATTTTTATTCAAAAAAATAACAAGATAAGTTAAAATTGTTAAAAAAACTATTGTTCTACTTTGAAAAAGATAAATAAAAGTTAAAAAAGATATTTTTAAAAAAAGGATTTTTTTTATATGCTTATTTAAATAGTTAATTTCAAAAAATTCTAAAAATATTAAAATTATAAGAGCCGTTCTAGCTAAACCAGAAGATCTTGGTGATGTTTTATTCAAAAAAGGTTCGGTTGTTATGAAGCCACCGTATATACTTCCACCACTTAGATATTTAATGAATATAGGAATAAATGTTAAAAAAAATACAATATTTAAAATAACAAAAGATATAAATAAAAAATATTTTTTTTCCTTATTTGAAAAAAAACTATCTATTAAAATAATATTTATAATAATAGTTGTAGCACTGATAATAAACGAAATATTTTTAAGATCATTATCAGAAAAAAATAATCCAAAGGATTGAGAAAAAAAATATGCTAAAAGAAAATAGAAAACTATATATTTTTTAAAATCTATCCTTTTATTAAAAATTAAAAAAATTAATATTGAAAATAAAAAACAAATATAAACGGAAAATTGTCTTAAAAAATTAATTAGATATTTAATATCTAAAACATTACTATCTAAAAAGATCAATATATCTTCCATAGAAGTTGAAACTGACAACCAACAAATAATAAATGAAAATAATATATAAAGTTTAATTAACTTAATATTATTTGGAATCTCACGAAACATTAATTTTTGATATTATCTCTCATATAAAGTAAAAATCCTAATGGAAAAAAAATCATTAAACTGATCCAATTATTAAAAAAACTTCCCGAAGGTATCAGTGGCATAAGATTTACTATAATAGACAAATTTATAAAAAAATAAGACTTAATTAAATTATTTTTATTTTTGTTTAATAAAATCTTTAAGTTAATGATTAAAACACTCATAAAAAATATTAAAATCATTATAAAACCAAAAATACCTATTTCGGACAATATTTGTACATATGTGTTATGCGGATGTGTTGAACAAACAAGCTTATTATTTCTTTTATTGATCATATATTGATATTTTTTTACTGTATCACGACAATAAAAATAAAAAGATTTTACCCCAGTACCAAATAAAAAATTTTTTTGAAAAGCTTTTAACCCGGTATATGATAAATTTTCATGTTCATAGGAGTAATACCTTATTAAATCATTATTGAGAGGAACTCTATTTGGTTTTTTTAACAGATTCAATCCCGTTTGTTCCAAGGTGAAAAATATATATTTCGTTGTGATTGTTTTTTGAGAGGCAAAAAGCAAAGAAAAAATTATTATTACAATACTTAAAAAAAATAATCTTTTTTCACTTATTAAAAAATAAGAAAAATAAATAATGAACAACAAAAATAAAGCTGTTCTTTCAGTGGCAAAAAAGACAGGTATTCCAATCAAAGATAAAATTATCAATTCAATTTTAAAAGAAAATTTTTTTTTATTAAAATAAATAATGCTCATGATTAAAGGTAAAAATCTAACCAAATAACTACCAAGCTTTTTTTCTTCATTAAAAAAACCTGATAAATAAATCATTTCCCCTTTTGTATTAGAAATGATTTCATAGCCTAAAAGATTGATGTTAAAAATTAATTGTATGATCGAGTCAAATACGACTAGAGCAATACTTAATAAAATTACATTATGAAAAATTTTAAAAAAAAAATTATATTTTTTTAGCAAATAAAATATTGATAAAGAAAGTAAGAAATATCTAAAATAAAAAAAGGAAGCTAAAAAAGACTCTATTTTATATTTTGTTAATAATAAACTTATTAAAATAATTAAATAAAAAATAAAAAAAAAAATTATCTCTTTTTTAATTTTTTTAAAAATATCTAAATCTTTATTTAAAACTATAAATAATAAAATAAGACCAGCAATAGATGTTAAAAAATCAGCAGCAAATATACTTATTGCTAATGATAATGG
>MDTB01038542.1_pt1 | contig 16394 bp, 30 predicted proteins | sample 811161 | NCBI WGS metagenome assembly MDTB01 (sample SAMN05326650, study PRJNA326480) | marine metagenome | isolation source: seawater | place: Mediterranean Sea | collected 2009 | reverse complement strand
CATGTTCTGGCTGAGTGGCATTTAAAATCATGCATCCAACAATATCCTAACTCACCATCTTTATCAGAGGTCTCGCCAGGCATGCACTCTTTCATTCGCTCGGAAATGTCAAATGCAACACAGTTGCTACAATTTGATTGTTTAGCTTCTTCCGCGGAAGTTGTCTCGGGCCATCTATCAGCATATTTTTCCCAATACTCTTCGTCTGAAAGATTTAGCGGGCCATACTGAATGTGTTTTGCATTAATTGCAGCATCTCGATTTTTTGTGTTAAGACGTAGGTCTTGAGTTGCCGGTGGGCATCCAAACATCTGATTGGCCATTTCTCTTATGAGATTTTTAACCATACTCTGAACTTGATCTCTATTAATCATCTAGAATCTCATGTCGTCTTTGGCCTCTTCGATTAGCTCTTCGAAGCCTTGCATTACCATGTCATACGCGTCTTGGTCGTCATGACCGTCTTCTCTCGCAGCCTCCATGGCGTTCTCATAGATCTTGTACATAAGAAGATTAAACTGCTCTGACATCTTCACGTCAAAATAGGTACCAAGCGCGTAAGAGCGGTGGTAGCCCGGTCCGCCACCATATCCACCGGCTTCTGATAGCTTTTCTTTTTCTTCTCTGATAAGTTTTCTAAGTTGTCTTTTCGAGATTTTCATCGGGGTCTCCACGAGTTACCTGAATAACTATGTCTTATCCCGTTAAATATATGTCGTTACGTTGGGTTGATAAATTCGCCGAAGGCGAGGCCCAGAGGGTATGCAGAGTTGTCCAGAATGATCTCTGTTGGTTTCGATGAGTTTAATCATGCAAACACACAAAGACAAACCCATTATGTCTTAGATAAGGCGCGGCTCTGCCGCGTTTGAGCTGCCCTGGCTTTTTGAGAAACACTCATTCGGGGTACCGGAGCCACCCCGGCGCTCGCTCCATCCCTTCGGATGGACTCACACCGGTGGCGAGCTCAAGATATCTCCAGCTAGTAGCATTAACCCGAAGGACATGACCACGCCAGAGAACAGTTCTTCGCAGGTCATTGTTTGGAGGATCCTCCTTGTACCCAAGATAAACGAGCAGCTCCTCCTCGCCGGCGACCCAATAGGGATTCCAGGACATGGCGCGGCCAATTTGTAAATCATGTAAGGAGTCCGATCGTATGAAAGTATCCGGTCGACCTCGAAGGAGACACCCCTCGGTTAAACCGGCAACCTTCAAAGCCGAACCTTACGTGATACTCCTCTAACAGCGTCGCATCCGCGCTCAAGACTCTCTAGCTGGTCGGCCAAGATGCGGGCGGTGCGCTCAACGGCAGCACCTTGCTCATGAAGTCCGATGAGAGGATCGAGGCGCGCCTCCGGGCCCTTGTGCTCTAGCTCAACCAGACAGTGGCCCAATCGGTCATGCATGTCTCGGACCTTGACCCGAAGCTCCTGGACAGTGCGACCGACAGTTTGCTGCGCGTCAACAAAATCCTTTGACATCCTCTGGAACATGTTATCCCCAGCGGGATCAAGCGAATCCGGGGGAGTAATGGGTTTATCAGACATCTTCGTCCTCCTGTTCGTCTAGCCCTCCGGGAATCACCCGTAGGCTCTGCCGAACCCGCTCACGGTCCAGCTGATCCAAAGCATCCATAACCTTATCCCTACGCTGCTCCTCTTCCGCAGACCACTCGGTCCACCAATCATCCCGCGAGACAGCGTGCATTAGGAAGGCAACCAGATCCGCGGCCTGAGCCCACTCATCCAGCTCCTCTGGGCTCTCACCTGGGCAAGGCGTTAGCGCCATATTGATCTTCCCCTCCGGCAAGAGAAATATAGCAGCTAGCGGCGGTGCCTCCATAGCTTTTAAGAGAGTGTCTTCTACCGTGTCGGATCCGCTCATAGTAAGTGTCATTGAATCTTTCATAGTGTACATCTTATACCGCGGTACCCGTTAAATATAAATCGCGTGTGAGAGAGTCGTCGTCGAGATCAAAGCCGAGGGGTACGACGTGGTTGGTGTTGGCGTGGACAAGCCCTAGACCGGTGGCAACGATACTGCGAATCTCATCCCGCCGCTGGACCACCAGACCGATAGTGCCTTCAGGGACAAATATATCGCGACCATCGTCATCATAGGTCCACGTGTCATCTCGAAACACCACTGCGTCGCCCGTCATACCTGCCATCATAATGTGTACAATACGCGTTATACGATAAACGTTTCACCTAAAGACCAGGTAAGGCCTTTAAAGGTATGCCACAATCGGGACAGCGATCCACACGTTTGAATAGGGATCGTACGTCATGCACGCATTCCTGAGGATTGGGCGGAGACTCACTGTGTATCTGGACGTTGATGTTGTACCAGACGACTATAGCTATGATCAGAGAGAGGAGCTTCATACGCCAGTTGTGTAGGCATGCCCTGAGAAGCCCTCCTGAAGTCACTGTCTATTGCCCTCGAGATCTATCGGTCTCTGCGTGTGGGCCTCTGGCCGGTCTGCCGTTGTATGTCTGTGTTACCGATCGGACTGCCTTGTGGAATTGCATCTAGCGTAGCTGAGCCCCTCCACTTACGTCTCCGAGCAGCTCTCTTGTCAAAGTGCTTAGATAGCGCACTGTCCGGACGGGTCCAGATCCAGTATAGCATTCCAAATATGTAAAGATGAACCACCGCCACCATGAGTAAGAAACCCCACTGATTCGGGTCTTCCATGTCTCTCTCCTTAAAGCTTAAAATGTGCCCAAATTTTCCCGGGAAGAATTTTCGAGAATTGGGCCCTTTACTATTTTATATCTGCGCACAAAACGTTAAAGGTAGCTTTAATTATTCGGCTCTCGGTGTGTACACCAATCTGCCCCTCCCCTGAGCTTAGGACCGGAGCGCCAAGGGTCACAGCAGTCTATGTAGGTGCACTTACCGATGGCCTGTCCTCGGTGGGCACATATCTCATCTGGGCCGCAATTGCGGTCGCTGATGCAGGTCTTGCGATTCTCCCATGGAATCTTACAATTGGGGTGGGCTCTATTGGGTAGTCTCCAGCTAGCACATCCAGCCAGGACGATTGAGCCAATTAAAAAATAACGAATCATTAACATTCTCTCTGCGTTGATAGAGAGAAAAAGTTCCCAAATTCCCCCGCGAAGAAAATTTGGGTCTAGACTAAGGCCTAACCTCCCAGAGGGTCCCACTGAGTATGCAGAAGGGCCCTTTTTAGGGGGGCTCAGAAGGGGCTTTTTAAGGGGCCCTAGAGGGACCCCCTCTGCAGGGGGCCCTGTGCAGCTCTACCGATACCTCCGGTACTTGCGCCAGTCGTCGTACCGGGCGTGTAGCTCCATCCCCACCATGACCGCGAGCACGGTCAGACCGAAGTCAATCATCTCTCTCTCCTCTCTATCTGTTATGGTACCAATCTTACCTGTCTGTTACCGCTTGTGTTCCCTAGGGTCTGATACAAAAAAGGGGAGGGAGACGTAGCCAAGGAATACCCGGACTGGCTGTCTCCCTCCCTGAACCTACCAGTCCGGGATCAGTAACTTTTATTTTATGCCGCGGAGACTCGTGCGACCTCCGTGAAGCCCTTGCCGTCGAGGGCGAGGAAGAAGGTGTGGCCACAGCCACCGAAGCGATTCTTTACCGTCTGAAGCACCCGGCAACCACGAAGGTCGGGATCCTTCTCTTCGACGTAGAGCTCCATCATGGCGTCAACCATGTGCTTAAGCTTGTTGGTACCAGCCATCTTTCCGGACTTGTTAACCTGTCCGATGATGACCGCGTTGCAGAAGTTCACCTTGCAGTAGTCAGTCATGAGTGCCAGGGACCGCTCAGCGGAGGCACGGTTGACAGAGCCGTTGGCGTACTTACCGTCGTCCATGCACTGGAGGCTGTCCACCAGGAGGAAGAAGGGCTTGTTCTTATTACCGCGCTTGGCACGGAGCTTGTCACAGTTCTCGAGGAGGGTCGGGACATGGGTCTCCTGACCAACAGCGAATCCGCTACCGAGCTTAAGACGCTCAGCGATCAGCTTCACCTGGTAGAGGCTCTCCTCAGCGGTGTTAAACACCACCAGGGCACCGTTCTTGGTGAGGCGGTCAGCGAGGGTGAGAAGCATGGTAGTCTTACCAGCACCCGGGGTACCAGTGAAGAAGAGCACCTGGGAAGGGGTGAATCCCTCACCACCCAGGGCAGCGTCGAAGTATTCGAGACCGGAGGGAACCTTTACACGCAGAGCCTTAGGTACCTTGACCTTGAGGATGTTGGTTCCGAATTCGATATCATCTGAGCGAACGTTGAGTTTCATTTGTTTTCCTTGGCTAGGTTAACGGGGTGAGGGGGCCATTCCTCCCCACATTCTTATAATACCACAGATGCCGTATAATTGCACATAACGTACGTATCTTTTTAATTTATTCTCCGCTTCCGCCGGAGGCGTAGTAAGCGAAGAGGATGCAGGTAAAGAAGCCTGCGATATACCAAGTTACATGGGATATATCAATCATCTAAGACCTTGTTTTTGTTAACCTTTTAGGCAGCAGCCTTCTTGGGCGCCTTCATGTTGATGACGAAATCTCTCTTAGAAGCCTCGAAGTAGAGCTGGTTTCCGGGAGTGATGACGTATCCCCTCTTCAAGCGAGAGGGTCCGGGATCAGCGGCACCACCATCGGTGAGGATGAGGTAACCATCAAACCGGTTAGCGTTCTTGTTGGCGTGCTTCACGACAGGACGGAAGTCAGTACCTCCAGTCATGGTCCGCATGAGCCGAGGTGTCTTACCCTTACGCCAGACCGTCTCGCTCTTCTCATCAACCTTCGTGTCGAAGTGGAAGCAGGTGAACTCAGTGTTCTTAGCCAACTGCTTAAGCTCTCCGAAGAGCAGCTCCAATTCGTACTGGCTCATCGATCCACTCTGGTCGATGTATACCGCGATGGAGGAGGTGTATCCCTTCTGGAATCCAGGATGGATGCCAGGGTACTTCCGGTGGAGACGACGTACGTTGCTAGCGCGGTTGGCGCGACGGGTCATTCCGCAGAACTGCTTGAGGACTGCCTGCCAGGGAATCTCGTTAGAGATCATATCTCGGAGAACCTGACGGGTATCAGCACCGACCGAACCCCAAGAGCCCTTCTGGTCACAGTCCTTGATAGCTTCCTCAACGGACTGACGAATCTTACCCTTAAGCAGCTCACGGTCCTCTTCGGACATCTCATCCCAGCCGTCATGGTCATCCATCGGTCCGGGAAGTCCGGGGACTCCATCACCTTCTCCGCCTTCCTCACCAGGCTCACCAGGCTGACCCTTGCCACCCTGTCCCTGCTCAATGTCCTCAGCAACATCCTGAAGAAGCGCGAAGTATTGGTTAGCAGAGAGACGCTTCTCAAAGGAAGCGATCTTGGCGGAGACTCGTTCGTAGCGACCAACGGCCTCTTCACCCATCTTAGCCTTCTGCTCCGCAGTGAGCTCCTTGAAGGCCTCACCCGGAACGAGACCACCCTCAGGCAGCTCGTCAGCAGGAATCAGGCTGTTGATAGCCAGGTCAGTGGCGTAATTCCAAATAATGTGTGGGTCCTTGCGGTGCGTCGTGGTGTGTTCGAACACCAGGTGGAAGCACTCATGCTTAAGCAACCCCTTGATTTCCTTGGAGTTTAGAGCAGCGACGAACTTTGGGTTCCACCACATCTTGATGTCCCCATCCTTAGCGAGCACGCCGGCGGTGGGGATAGCGGAGGTCTTAACCTTCGTGATGGGTCGGAGGACCTTGCTGAAGAAGGGCTCATCCCACATGAGCTTAATCAGGTGGGGGTCCAGCTTGAACTTAGCAGCCTCCGCGTCAGTAACTTCCTTGACGGGGGCGATGTCAACGTTGGTTCCGGTATCAGCCATCTGTAACTCCTAATTCCTTACAATCTAATAATACCATGCCCCCGACGTTTTGACACGACGGGAGCGAAAATATTTGTAGTTGTGCAAGTAGTTGAAACCATTGAACTTTTAGGCGTTCCGGCTAGCTTGGACTGCCTCAACCACCGCAGATCCGATCAGCTTGTGAAGCTTCTGGATGTTAGGGAGGTTCTGAGTCTGAGAGCAGGCGTTCCAGAGAGAGACCAACTGCTCACCGGAGATCGCCTCGGTGAAGGCCGCGACGTTACGTGCCTGACCAGCCTTCCACTTCTCGTTCTTGCAGTGGTCAGCGATCTTATCAGTCAGAGCAGCGATGTCCGAAGCCGGAGCTCCCTCAACACGGTCCTTGACCTCGTCGAAGTTATCGATGATGTCCTCAGCGGTGAGAACCAGCTCGTACCGCTCCACGAAGTCGGTGAAGGCGATAGCTGCCTCAGTACCAACGAACCCCATGGAAACCGCGTAGAATCCTTCCGGACGCGACCCAGCGATCTGGGAAGGTGCCCATCCCATGTGAACCAGCGACTCAGCGAGACGGTGCCACGACGCGGGGTTAGGAGCAACCGTACCAGGCTCAACCGTAGAAGGGTCGACCCGGAGGTGAGCGGGGTTCTGACGGATGAAGTCGACCACGATAGGATCGATTCCGTTCTCGTTAGCCCAGAGAATCCAGTCCTCTGCGGTGGGCTCAAGGTCCACAACCCAGAACCGACGAAGCAGTGCGGGGTCCATGTCGTTGACGTCGTACTCAGCGCCGTGGTTAACAGCAGCGATGATGCGAGTCTCAGGGTGGAGACGGTGGGGAACACCGTTCTTATCGTTACCCAGCTCGCGGTCAAGGACCAGCTGGAAGAAGGACTGCTGGACGCCAGGAAGCGAGCGGTTGAGCTCGTCCAGCATCAGGACAACAGGCTCCTTGCAAGCACGCATGAACCAGGAAGGCATGCAGAACGTCATGACGCCTGTCTCCTTCATTCCCTCGATGTCGGGGTAACCACCAACGTCACCTTCGGACATGGTAGAACCACGGACGTCGATGAACGGGAGTCCCTTCTCTTCGGCCACTGCGGCACCGAGGAAGGACTTACCAACACCGGTAGGTCCGCGGAGGAGAATAGCGATATTGGAGGGGAGTTTCCCACCAACAGTTTTAAAGGTCTTGATATCCATCTGATTGTTCCTTGGCTAGGATTTGGGAGGTCCGTCCTCCCCACATTCTTATAATACCACAGCGGCGGCTTTTTTGCACAGAAGCGACGAAATAATTCATATTATTCGCTCATCACCGGACGAAGCACAGCGCACTTGATGTTAAACACCTCGCCATTGAACATGACTGAGACGTAGTTCTTGTACTCAATTCCTGGCTGCTCCAGCAGAATTCCCACCGTGCCGGCTGGCAGCTCGCGGTGTGCGATCCAGCTCTCACCCTCTGGGTAGATGTGCGACTTCTTAGAGAGGCGGACCATTGTGCCTGCCTCCATCTGCCACTGCAACTTGCGCTTCCGAGCACCCGGACCCTCAGCGCGCTCACCCTTCCGGATGGCCTTCGCGATGTCGTTGTCTGCCCAGGTCTTGTCAGCGCGCTTGGGGATGTAACCCTTGTAGTCTCTCTTAGCGCCGGCGATCTTCGCGTTCTGTGCTTTCTCTCGTTGCTTGAGGATGATGGCAGCGCGCTCCGGATCGTTGAGAGCGGCAGCCTTTGCCTCCCTCACCTTATCAGCGTAATTCTTCTCTTTCGGCGCGGCGTCCCGCTGCTCGTCTGTAAGAGTTACTCTTGGTGAATTCGTTGCCATGTGTTGCCTCCAGCTACATATAAATAATACCACAACGGGGTAAAATTTACACAGAATTGGCGCATAAAATGTCAAAGAACAAGCGGTTACTAAGGATCCGGATAACGATGGACCCCTTTCACCTGGCACAAACAATTAGCAATGTGCTTTATGTATATGCGCCCCTCCACACTGGCGTCACCCATGGACTGGACGGCTTTGGTTCACCATCTACTTACGTGAAACCTGTCACCATTGTTCTAACCCTTCGTTGCGTTCATTTGCCGCATGTTTATATTCTACGACATCGATGGGCAAGTGTACAAGTTACATCTGAATAATGACGACGCCTCTGTCGGTCTGCTCTTCTTGCTCGAGCACGGGATCCAGTTCAATAATCACGGGATCGACCACGACTTCCTCAGGGATCGGCAGCCAGCCGGGTTCGTCCTCAAGCACGAGCCTGAGTGCCGGTCTGCCATCGGGTTGGATCTCGACTACGTAGTGCGGCATCTCTCTTCCCTCCGTTTTGGGCGCAAATTTAAGTATCTCTTGCGTGTCAATCGTATCACGTGCCGCCGCAAATGAACATATTTTGTGCGATCGCTCCGTGTAAAAATGTATCAGACGTGTTATTATTATTCTGTTAGGAGGTCTTTTTGTATTGATGTAACACAAGGGTAACAAAAAAGGTATCACCATCGTCGCCGAGGCGCCATTGAGCGCGGCCCGGAGTCAGCTCGCGAGACTCAGATTGTACGATGTTGTGAGAGCCTGGTATAAGGCAGAGAGCTTTTTTTAGCTCTCTTTTTTTATGCCTTCGTTCAGAAGCAGCAGGGGTAGCTCTCTCAGAGGGCAGCACAATTGACCACCAGCAGTGGCCATTTAGCCACTGTCCACGATTCGTAGCAATAAAAGACCGGGCTGCATACCTATTCTCTACAATGCGGTACAAACCCGGGGACCTCGTGTGGATCACCACCTCTTGGAAGGAGGACCTATTCCACTCCCCGCCGGCTTTAATTCTAGCTGCTTACATGGATGAGCCGACCATCTGGACCCACAACGAGGTAGAGAACAAGAGGTGGATAGCTGATGAGGGATTGTTCACCGACTGGGTGTACGACATCATGTGGGACGGCAGGGTCGAATGCGGCGTGGCGTCTGAGTGGTTGCGTCCCTTAAAGTCTGAGGAGGAGTAGCACGCGTTCTCTCTCTACGCTCTCTTTCTCTCTTTGCTCTTTTTAGTATTAGTCGCGCGTGAGCTCAAAAGCATCCGTGCTCATATCCGATGTCGTAGAGCGATGTTACCCGTGCTCTCAGGTCGTACTCGTCTCGGAACCAGTCATCACGCTTGCTTATGTAGATCTCTCTAGAGATGTGCCCTTGCTTGAACGCCCTGGTGAATCGTCCCATCGTGTTCGTCTTGCTATCGCGGTCTTTCTGTATGTCTAGAATCTCCGAGAAGAGTCGCATACAGTCTCTTTTCTCTAGAGGCGGATCGTAAGTCGACACGTGATGGGCTTGACATGACGTCATCAGGAAACAGACAAGCAAAGCAATTGCTCTAAGCTTTATATTTTTGCGTTTATCGCCCACTTTCCCGCTTGTGTAAAGACATACTCTCTGTCTTTTTCGTCTTGTATCACAGCATCAGCTCTACGAAGTGTCGCTTGAAGAGTGTCGACTAGCGCTCTTAAGTCAGCAGTTTCTTTCTCAGCATTCCTAATTCTGCGCTGTATCTCTCTCGCTTCTAAAAGATGTTTATGGTCTTCAATTAGACTCATACGAATCAGTCTCCACCCCACGTCTTATAAAGCTCTATCTCTTCCTCGTAATCATCTTCTTGCCCCTCAATGGCGACATCTAGATAACCGATCTGCTCGCCCTGAGGTGTGACGTTCCAGTCAACCCCATTCTCTGTGTAATCTTGAGAGAATGAGAACGTAAGCTGTTCAGGGTCTGATTTACTTTTTGGGTCGCTGCTAGGTTCTAAATCCTCGTAGCATCCTTCACATAGCGTAAAGATCCAGCCGATATCTCTCTGCACGCCTTGTGCCCCACAGGACTCGCATGTCTTTCTGGAGATGGCTTCCGCCGCGCTGACCATTCCGTTAATTGTGTCGTCTCCACCCTCGTGGTAGAATTCCATGCTCCCGAACTTCTCTCTGATCTTTGTTACGTCAACTTTAGGTATCCTTTGATTTTTCCAATCTAACCGCACCTGAATTGACTCACACAGGCCATCGACGATATGATACCATCCATTGCCCACCTCGATTCTTCTAAGACGAAGGATCTTGGGATATTTCTCAAACAACTTATCTTGTAGATTCTTATCCATCATGTTCTTCTCCTATGCCGATTAAGGCTATCTCTACATATTCCTTTGTTTAAGCACCTGTTCTGTTATCTCATTTTTGAAGCGTGTTGTCGACCAATTATGATCTCTTCGGTGATAGTAGATAGGTATGGAAAGTTCACTGCCTGTAAATTTCTTTCCTTTGTAATCCGTGCCCAATATTCGGATATGTGGACGGGCTTTTTCTAGCACTTCAATCAGCTCTGCTTCTGTGTTGTAATAGACAACTTCATCCACAGCACTCAGAGACATTAGAACCTCTGTTCTCTCCTTAGCTGATAGAATTGGTTTAGCCTTTTCCGGACGCTCTATTGTCGGGTCGACATGCAGGGCAATAATCAGGTGATCACATGCATTTTCCTTCGCGTCATTAAACATACGCACGTAACCCGGATGGATTACGTCAAAATTTCCTGCTGTGATTCCTCTTATCATTTCTTGTCTTTATTAAGCCATACCGGGACAAATAGTCCTGGCTGTCCACAATACAAAATCGCGTTTTGGGGAACAAGCCATGCCTTCTTGTCACCTACAGAAACCCAAGATACTGTCCTGCATGTTGTCTCAAGCAACACTGTTGCGGTCTTGTCTGTAGGATAGAAGAACCCATTGTGGCCTACTTCGCTCAAAAACACCTTCGATCCCTTTGTAAGTGTCATCGTAATTCTCTCCAGCTGTTTAAACACATTGCTGTAAAAAGTCCGGACACACCGACCCAGAACCAACTCCCATTCATCAGGGAGCTCAGGCATGCGAATCCGTTAAATACAGCCAATCCCAAATAAAAATTTGGGGATGATAAAAATTCTCTCATTTTCTCTCTCCTCTATAACGGCTTATATGATGAGTACACCATTCCGATAACGTGAAACACCATAGTCGGTGTGATCAATGGCGGCAGCTCCTCAATTTTAGGAGGAAACTGTTCAAAGATCTCCTGATGCCTCGGACCGGAGTATCGATCTCCGGAATCTTTTATTCTCGTGTACTTCCACTGCGGTATTTCTCTAATTTCTCCCCACTCTGTTTTCTGTGCATATCCTACTTGCACTCCTCTCTCATTAAACAGCCTAGCGTTGATTATGGCATATTTTTGTCCTACATGCACATGGGTCGTCAGTGTCCAATGTTTATTCTTGACCCCGCATATGATAGGCGTTCTCACATAATTGCAGCTGTTGTTAGCACCCACCAGAGACAGCTGGAGGAACTTTATATTCTCCCTTGTGAAAACCCTTATGTTGCCTTGAAACCAATCAGGAGCAGCCCACCGGGATAGTCTATGAACCAACCCAGTGGTGTTCGGCGCATATCCGTCAACAAGAGTGTTCATCTCTTCTGATGTGCCTGTGCCTGTTTGCATTACAACCTTCGACGGTGCTACAAAGATATTAATGTTACGCCTATCAGCGGCTGCCGCCGGCGTTGCTATGATGATAGATAAAAGTGATAAGAGGGCATACTTCAATACTAGCACGCTCGCTGTTTAAGACTAGGGACATCAACAAAGTCACGAAGATACTTGAACAAAGCACGTTCTTTTTTCTTGCACTCTAGCACAACGTCTACACTGAAACCGCAGTCATCGAAAGGCTCGTAGTACCAGTCGCTGTGTGCATTTTCGCGTGCTGTTGGATCTTCGTACTTTTTGCGACTATTTGAATGGTGACACTGGGGCCGAATATCGTTAGGCCATGAGTCACATGCCATAAGAAATGCCTCAGCATAGGAAGAATCCTGCGGACCGCATGCAAAGTGATGACTGTCGAATACGATAGGCGTGCCAGTGCGCTTGACAATGTTGTCATAAAGCATTTTGGTGCTGTACAGCGCCGGCTTGTCGTCGTTTTCTACAGTAAGACGAGACCTTGCCGACTCTGATAGACGCTCGTAGTTTTTGCACCACCTGTCCATTGCTGCCGGTCTGTCGCCATAAGCACCGCCAATGTGAATATTGATTTTAGCAGCGGGTGAACGAGGCAAACCCATGAGGTCAAATATAATGCCGTGTTTGTCTAGCTCGTCAACTGCGTTGAGGACAACACGCTCTGACTCGGATGTAAGAACGTTGAACTGACCTGGGTGTGTTGAAAGTCGCTGGCCATAACTGCGAGCGAGTTGTCCGGCTAGCTCGAGATTTGATTTGATAGCCTCGTAGTCAGGAAGATCTTTAAGATCGTACTCGCTGTGCCATGGAAACAGACATGAAGTTACTCGAAATACATTGATACCGTGTGCATGATTCCACGTGATATGCTTGATAAGGTCTGCAGTATTTTGCAAGCCAAGCGATGATGCGTAAGGTAAACCTTTGGCAACAAATGTCCTGCGGATCATACCGCGATTACTAGTAATACGTGGTTTCTGCTCTTGAAGAGTCATATTGAGGCAAGCATAGCCAAACCTTGTAGTCATTACACACACTCCTGTTAATGATATAGCAATTATAATATAAAAAAGTCGGTTTTACACTTTACGGTCGAACTTCTTCAGTAAAGAGATGCTGAAATTTGTCAAACTGATCAGGGGTGCAATTGAGGACAACATTGCCATTCTTAAGAAAACGATAGAACGTGTATCCCGCCACTGAGCTTCTCTCAATGGAGAATGTGTGAGTCTTGTTGTAACCTCGTACCTTAACTTCTTTGACAGTTTCATTCATTTTCTAAAATCTCCCATGTTTCGTCATCATACTCTACTAAATATTTTACACCATGCTGCTCCACGAGCGAAGACCAATAATTTGGAGAAGCAATAACTGGGCGCGCCTCAATAAGCTTTTCAACCCAAGCATGTCGTGCCATTCCACCGAAAACTGATGTGGGTCTTGGAAGATAAAAATCACCCGTAGGCGTCATGACAATTGATGTTTCTTGAGATACTTTCTTACTCATTACCAGGAATATCCCATTCCATTCCGGGGTGCAAAGTCTTCTTTCGAAGCTGTCTAGAGTCAGGTCCAATGCACCTATGAATTTTGTTAACTTCTACATCTTCGACAATTTGCCATCCGTCCTCATGAGGAAAGGCGATGTCAATATTTTCAGCCTGTCCATGACGCCCATAAGAATGGACTCTTAGAACGATGCCTGTTTTCCCCTCGTACGACTTGTGTTCCTCAACATATCGAACTACATCACCTTTTGTCAGCAAGGCATTAATCTTTGATCGATGAAGATCAAAGTCAATAATCTCAGCTTCCTCTAATTCCTCATTTTCTCTCATTTTATCTCCGTATCTGTCTGTTTTTGGATAAAATCCTGTTGGGTTGTGTGGTACATGCTGACAAATTTGTCTGTGCAGTACAAATTCCAGCTGGTATCTGGAGTCATTTTATCATTATGCGACATTGCGAAAAATGATGACGTCGTCCAGAAGTTAAGATCGTCGCTAGTGGTGCAACGAACTTTAAGTGTGTTGAATCGAATGCCCCAGTAAAACATATGACAACCAGCAGCATCAATATTAACAATAGTGCCGTCCAGACAAGGGCTTTCAGATGGCACCAGGTCCGGTCCAACATACCTGTTAACAGCACAGCCGGTTGTTAACAGCAATATTATAGATATCAGTTTCATTGTTCACTCACCAGACGTAACTCGAGTGCATCAGCCCAAGTCCTATCATTGGGAAACTGCACTTCATAATAACCCATCCCATCTCTATCTTCCATAAAATCTGTGATCAATCCTATAGCATCATATGGAACAAAGTGATTATGTGCTTGCTCTTCACGTATAAACTGAACCATGTCGCCTACTTTAAAATCCCAACGAAGCCTTTGTTTTTTGCTGCTCATGTCTTTATGATTTTTTCTTCATGGGCTTCAAGCTGATCAATAAGCTCTTTCAGCACAGGCGCCGCGTCAATTAGCTCCTGCTCCCACAAGATGGGCCCGAGAGGAGATTCCATTTCATCAATCATACACAGGATGCTTTGTTTGATTTCAGCAATTTCTTCATAGATCTCGTCTATCTCTTCTTTCTCTCTTTTAGAGCGATATTTTGCGAGATCAATTACTTCACACTTATACTTTTCATCTCCTAGCTTCACCAATCACCTCAAGTTGATCACGATATTCAATTTCTGAATTAAATTTTTCGTTCCAGTATACTACAGGCTCGCCATAATCATACCCAATCACAATGCCTATAAATGCGTCATTCATGAGCGAAAACCTGGAGGCTTTTCCGGAAGCTTCTATTGGAATGACAAGATCACCGATTTTCATGACACACACCCTCTTCTATCATTCTTAGAGCTTCTCTTCCAAACCACCCCTGTAACGTCCAGCAAAGCCCGGTGTCGATAAGATACTGCCATGCTTCAATGTATAAAGTCTTAGAAGCAGCCTTATCACCCTCTGCAATCATGATCGCGTCGTAGTTAGTCATTATTATTCCTTGTGCATAGGATTATTGAGACGATCAACACTTCTTTTGATACTTTCTTCATTTGTCCCTACACCATAACAGACAGGCTCTTTGGTCTTGCAATACTTTTCCAGCAGAAAGATTCCCCACCCCTCTTTGATTTTTCTAGCTTCCCATTTCATTACTCATCTCCATCTTTTCCGCCCATCATTTTATGGGCCCACAAAAGAATAAATTTAAATCCATCCATAACACAAACAAATAATACAGCAAAGATAATCAGTTGGATTATAGGATCTGCTAATAAGAAATTAATTTTCTCCATAGCTCACATTCCATCTACTTTTATGAAATTTCTCCCAAAACTTCTCAAACGCATAATGACATACAACCAACAAGATATGAAGCGCCAGTGTAATACCTGTCGCTGACTTAACATCTCCGGTGGCAATAAACATCACAAGCAGAGTCACAAAGATAGAAATGCAACGCCAGATGATAACCTTTTTTACCAAGTCACCGACTTTCAATGATTACCTCATATTCAAAATTAACTGTTGTGCGGTTCATTCGAAATTGAACTGCGTCATTTCTCAAGTGAAACTTTCTTGCCATCTTTGTTTTCGGTGAAAGTGTTACGACTCTATCTACATTCATGCTGAGATCACCCCTGACTAGATCGAGAACTTCATTGATGATTGTGCGTCCTGCACCCTTCTCATGACTCCACACAGTGTAGGGAATAACAATGTTTCCATCTTCGCGTGTAAATTCTTCAAGCTCTTCAACATCGCCCGGTATAAGAAAAACACGAGCATAGCATAAAAATGCCTTCCACACGCCGTCTTCACCTAAGAGGCCAAATACACCACGACCTGGTGACGATTTAAATTCTGCATCAAGCTCTGGTCGAACAGGATCTGAAGATGCCCAAAGATGAGGCTTAGTTGTTACATACTCAAGTGTGTATTTCATTGATGGTTTCGCTTCCTTATAAGCTCCAGTTCGTTATGATCAAATTCGGCCACTATTAGTGGCAGCATAACTTTAAATGCAGGAATGTGCAATCTTTTACCCTCAGCAACGATTATTCCAACCTGACCCATAAACTCGTGCCACACAGAAGATCCGTTCAATCCGAATTCTTCATTACTCACAACACGAACAAGATCACCGACTTTCATTTTTTACCCTAATACTCTTCGTTTCTGAAATCTCAGCACAGACTGAAGCGGCTTCCAAGCCTTGGGACCCCACCCTAGTTCTCCAGCTACTTCCTCTAGGGCTTTAAGCTGCTTTTGCTCTGCTAGCGCAAAGAGATGATTCGGATCCAGACCGATCTCTCTAAAATCTCTTGTCATGTCTTTGAGTCCTCGAAGTTCTAGCATAAACAGTCGATACTGCCAAGCAACCAAGCTTAGGAAATTGAGAGGAAGCATATCTTGCATCAGCGACGGCAGATAGTGCACACCCAGCGCAACATGTCGTGCTTCATCTCGCTCGTAATACGGCAGAAGGTCACACAGCACAGGCTCTAATTCTGTCTTTCTAATCTCCTGAAAGATGGTCAGTGCTACAGGCTCCACCATCAGCTGCATTCCCAGCAGCTTTTTTGGCAAGCTGTCAGTGTGAATTACGGCGTCCAGTGTCTGATCAATCGTTTTAGGCAGTGTTACAGGTGCTTTTATCGTCAAATCCAAATAGTCGCGAAGCACATAAAAGTGCCTCGCTTCATCGTGTGACTGAGATGTGGCTGCCAGACGAGCAGGAACAGAGTCTAGCATGGCACCCAGCTGTAGTGAGATCTTCCACGCAGCCTCTTCTCCTCGAAGAATCATAGTAAGAATTCTGTTGAGGGATCGTCGTGCGATAGGATCCATCTCTCCAAGGCCGTTGTGCTTTTCTAGAAGACTGCCCAACACATCTCGACCATCCCAGATCCTTTCCTGCCCACGATGGTAGATGCCTGTTAAGATTTCGTCATGTCTATTCACAGAT
>MDTB01038421.1_pt1 | contig 16395 bp, 16 predicted proteins | sample 811161 | NCBI WGS metagenome assembly MDTB01 (sample SAMN05326650, study PRJNA326480) | marine metagenome | isolation source: seawater | place: Mediterranean Sea | collected 2009 | reverse complement strand
TATAGATATTGATGGAAATGATTACTGGATATTGAAGGAACTCAAAGATGTTGCTCCAGATATTATTATTTGTGAATATAATAGTCTTCTTGGAGATAAAAAATCATTAACAATTAAATATGATAAAAATTTTTATAGAGCAAATAATTCAATAAATAAAATTAATTATGGAGCATCTATTCAAGCTATTCACAAAATTTTAAAAGACGAGTATATTTTGGTTTATGGAAATTCTTTTGGGAATAATGTTTTTTATATAAATAAAAAATATCATGGCTTAATCAAAGAAAAGACTATACCAGAATGTTATAAAGAAATTTCTTTCAATGAATTAACTCATTTGAAAGAAGTGCCAAATGAATTTAAAAAAAAAACAAAATTAATTGATTTATCAAAATTTGAGGATGTCTGAGATACTTAAACAATTTTTAAAAAATTTAAATATAAATTATCAAGAAAATAAGGCTGGTAAAGAAATAACTTATGTTAAAACTGGTGGAAATATTAATTTTTTAATTAGACCAAGTAGCCAGGAACAATTTGCAAATATAATTAAATTTTTAATACAAAATCAAATTAGTTTTTATGTTTTAGGTAAAACTACAAATACATTGATGGACGATAATAAAATTTATGAGTGTATAGTTCAAACTAATTTTTTAAAAAATTTCTCAATATCTAGAACTGAAATTGAAGTAGAGAGTGGTCTATCTATGCCAAAACTTGCCCATATTGCTCTTGCAAGAAATATAAAAGGTTTTGAATTAATAGAAGGAATTCCTGGGTCGGTTGGAGGTGGGATATTTATGAATGCGAGTAGTGGTTACGGTGCTATTAAAAGTGCTATTACAGATAATTTAATTTCTGTAAAATATATCGATAAAAAAGGTGATATTAAAATTAAAAATAAAGAAGATCTTAGTTTTTCATTTAGAAGATCAATTTTTCATGACGAGCCAGGATTTATACTATCTGCTAAATTTAAATACTCAAAAGGAGAAAGGGATAAAATTTTTAAAAAAATGCGATATTATAAAAAAATCAGATTGAACATGCTTGAATATAATAAGCCAAATTTAGGAAGTAATTTTTGTACATACGACATTTATAACGAAATAGCTCAAAACAATTTTCTTTATGGACTAATTTATAAATTATTTAGAATTTTAAGATTATATAAATTTTTTTCGAATAAATCACTTAACTTATTTACAAAATATTACTTTAAATGGAGAAACGATTTACCTTATTCAGAAAAGACACTTAATTCATTTAAAAAATATCCTCATAATAATTCAGATGATTTAAAAAAATACTTAAATATTATCCAAAAAATTACCAAGAATAAAGTTAGATTGGAAATAAGGTTAATTTAAATCTTTTCTAAAAAGTTATTACTATTTTTAAGTAGTGAATTTATTTTCAAATTAAAGTCTTCATTAAAAAAGTTTTCGTTTTTTAAAATACCAAAGGTATTTTTATCTAAAAACAAGTTCTGTTGAAGACCCAAATATTCAAGAATATTGTACACTTTATTAAAACTCCAATAATCTTTAAAATAAATAAACTTTTTTTTAAATTTTATAGAAAAAATTGACCCATGGAAAGACGACGTGAATACATATTTGCAGGAATATAAATAATCGACCCATTCAGCAGGAGATATTGCTGTTATCTTATCACACCATTTGTTGCTTGCCTGAGGAGTAAAAGTTTTTAGGTTATTTTCTTTACAATATTCAGAAATATTTCTTGCAGTTTTTGCATCAAAATATCCATACACAAATACATAGTTTTCAAGAAAATTAATTTTTTTTTCATTAAAATTCCACATAAATGTAGGATCTAAAACAACTTCAGAAGAAATTCCTATTTCATCTAAAATTTTTTTTGAATGAAAATCTCTAATTGAAATTGAACTAAATTTTTTTAAGTTTTTTTGAATTCTTTCTTTAAATTCTGTTATATCTGTTGTTGCACCAAAAGAAGTTGCGTACGATATTTTTTGATCACAATTCCAGTTTTCACCAAAAAAAAGAAAAATCTTTTCCTCTATAAGGATTGTTATAATTCCACATTTCATCACTTCCAACTACTATCTTATCAAAATAAAAATTATGTATTTTTTTTTTTGAATGTAGCAATTTTTTTGGTTGATGATTTAAATTAGATAAAAATCCTCTTATTTTTTTATATAATGAAACTGAATTTTGTATCTTTTTTAAATCTGGTTTTAAAAAAAAATCTTTAAACTCTTTTAAATGATATTTTAATGCTCTGTAATTAAGAATATAGACATCGTTTCGTTTAGATAAAACATTATAAAGAGCATGTGTTTGCAAAACACTTCCATAGTTTACCGATTTATGTTCAGTTAAAATTGCAACTTTAGTTTTTTTCATATTTTTTTATAAATTTTCTCAATGTCGTAAAATAATTTTTTTCTCTGTAATCTTACATATAATTTATTTTTAGATAACAATTTATTTTCATTTAAATAAGTTTTCTGATTTAAAAACTTTGCAATTTTTTTTGCAAGATCTTTTGGATCATTTTTTGAAAAATATATAGATCCTGGATTTTTTTGCTCAATATGTCCTCTAATATTTGATAAAAATATAAATTTACTAAGACTTCTTGCTTCTTCATTAAGCGTACTCCATCCTTCATAGTATGATGGGTTTATCATCGCTATACAAGATGATTGTAAATTTATTTTTTTTTGTTCATTAATATTTGACAAAATTTTTACTTCCTTATTAATATCAAGTTCATTAATTTTTTTTTTTTAATTTATTAAAATAATCCAACGACCTATAATCTTTTTTATTACCCGAAAGAATAAACTGGATTTTTATTTTTTTTTTTTTTAATTCCTTAATCGCTTCTAATAAGATTATATGATTTTTGTGGACCCAAAATTGGGATGGAAAATATATAAATTTTTTTTTAGTATTAATTTTATTTTTATTTTTAGATAATTCTAATACCATTTTTAGGGGAATAATATTTTTTTGTAATTTATAATACTTTTTAAATTCTTTTTTAATTTGATTTGAACTTACAAATATCTTGTCACTATTTTTAATTTCATTATAAATGTATTTTTCTCTTTCTTGTAAAGTGATTTTTGAAAAAAAATTAGGATAAACCTTATTCTGTAAATCTGGTATCCAGCCAATTACTTTTATATTTGTATTTTTAAAAAGTCGCCTATGAGATAAAATATCAATTTTATTTTTTAAAAGAAAAAAATATAAAAAAATATTTCTTTTAAAAATAAAATTAATTAATTTCACGATAAAAAAATAAAAAGAATTTTTTTTTAGAAAATTAACTTCAATAATTTTATTATTTTTTGATATTCTATCTTTTACAAAATTTCTGTCATCGGTGAAAATCGTTAAATCCAATGAAGAGCTATTATTTATTAGTTCAAGAAAATTTTTAAAGTATGATATTCCCCCTCCCCAATTAATGAGTTCGTGCTTACATATTAAAAACGCGATTCTTGATTTTTTCATGATTATTTAGTAAATAGCACTCTTTAGATATATATTAATCAAAAAAATATCATACTTTGAAATTTGCAGTAAATTTACCTCGGATAGGAAAACTAGAAAAAAAATATGTCAACGATACTATAGACTCTAATTGGTTATCGAGTAATGGTTATCACACAAAAATATTCGAAAAAAAAATTTCAAAATATTTAAATAGAAAATATGCAATTGCAGTTCAAAGTGGAACAGCTGCAATTCATGCTGCATTGAAAGCTTGTGATATTACATCTAAAGATGCTGTTATTACTCCAAATTATTCATGCATATCCAATCTATCTTGTATTAATCAATTAAATGCTAAAAAGATAATTGTCGAAATCGAGAATGAAACTTTAGGTTTAGATTTCAAAGAACTTAAAATTGCATGGAAAAAGTATAAACCAAAAGTAGTTCAAATAGTTCATGTTTATGGTCATCCGGCTAGAGATACATTAAAAATTTTAAATTTCTGTAAAAATAAAAAAATAAAAGTTATTGAAGACGCTAGTGAATCTTTGGGTGCAAAAATTGGTAAAGATAAAGTTGGGAGTTTTGGAGACATAAGTGTTTTTTCAGTTAGATCTGAAAAAATGATCGGATGTGGAGAAGGTGGTGTTATCTTAACAGACAACAGAAGATTATTTGAAAAATTAAAACTTATATGTTCAAGACATGCTCCTTTTAGAGACAAGAATGATCCATATTGGAAAAAATACTATATTAATGGAGAAGGATATAATTATTTGATGCCTCATTTACTAGGAGCTGTTTCAAGAGCACAAATAGAAAAGTTTGAAAAAGAAATACTTAATAAAAAAATTAATGTTGGAAAAGTATATAGAAAAATTTTTAGAGGATCTGATCAATATCAATTTGCTCCAAAACTGATAAAAAATACAAAACCTGTTTTTTGGCTAAATGCTATATACTTAAAAAATCTTTCAAAGAGTAAAATAAGAAACCTAGGATATTATCTTCAAAAGAAAAATATTGAAGTTAGGTCAGGTTTTTGGCCTTTAAACCAGCTAAATTTTTTTAAATCTTTTTATATAAATTCACAGAAAGAATCTGTAACTGATAAAATATTTGAAAAAATTCTAGTATTACCATCTAACTCTAATTTAAAAGAAAAAGATATTAAATTTATTAAAAAACAGATTGATTTTTTTTTAAAGAAAAATTTATAATTTTTCTATTTTATTATTATAAATTTTTAATGTTATGTCAGATATTTTTTTAACAGTTTCGTCATGTGTCGCTATCAAAATTGTAACGTTTTCTTTTAGTTTTTTAATTTGATTTAAAACTTTAATTTCACTTTCTTCATCTAATGAACTAGTTGGTTCATCTAAAATTAAAATATTTGGCTTATTGTACAATGCTCTTGCTATTCCAAGCCTTTGTCTCTCACCTCCAGATAATTTGGTTCCAAATTCGCCGACTCTATAATTAATACCTTCACTCAAATTATTTACAAATTCAGAAAGACCAGATTTTTCAACACTATCTATAATTTTGTTTTCATCTATATCTTCATCTCTTATTCCAAAAGCAATATTTTTTCTAATTGTGTCATCTGTGAAATATACAAATTGTGGCACATATCCTATTTTTGACATCCACACATCTTTGTAATCAAAAATATTATACTTATTGTCTAAGAGAATTTTTCCTTGATCTGGAAAAATTAAAGTCATGATTATTTCTAAAAATGTGCTTTTGCCTGATCCACTTTTTCCAATAATACAAACTATATCTCTTTTATTAACACTAAAATTGAAATTTTTAAAAATATATTTTTTTTTATCAAATGAAAAACCTACGTCTATAAAATTTATAGATTTATCAAATTCGATATTATCATTGTTTCCTGAATTATTCGTTGTTAAATAGTTTTTATCAAATTCCTCACTAACAAGCTTTAATGCTGGATTTCCAAATTTAATTCTTTGCAATGATGATGTTATTTTATTAAAACTTGGCAGAATTCTAAATGCTACAAAAGAAAAAACGGCTATTTTTTGAATCACAATTTCTGGTGAATTTGTTGCAGAAAAAATTAATAATATAAATATAATAAAAATTGCAACACTAAATATTTCAAATATATTTTTTGGTACTGAAGAAAAGAATAAATATTTTTTATTTATAGATGCATAATTAAAATTAAAATTTCTAAATAAATTTAAAAAAAATTTTTCTTTTCGATAAAGTTTAGTTTCTTTGATACTGTTAAATCCTTCCTGAAGAGTTTTTATTTTTAATTGAAGATTTAATTGTCTACTTTCACCCCAAAACTTAAGTTTTTTATTTAAAAACAAAAAATATAAAAACATTACAAAAATCATAACTGTCGAAACTATTAAAGTAAGTTTGGTATCAAAAATAATTAAAAATATAAATATAGATGAAATTAATATTAATTCAGATAGTAATAATATACATGGCATTAAGTAATTGTTAGCTACTTCCGATACTTCGTTTGTAATATTTGAGATTAGTATTGAAGAATTTGATTTTTTTAATTCTAAAAAATCTAAAAAAATATATCTTTTAAATAATAAATCTGAATACTTTTTTTGAAAATTTGTAACAAATAAAAATTGTCTGTGTGTTATATACAATACTAATGAATTTTTTATTACTATTATTAAAAAAAAATAAATCAATACGAGAGACATGATTTCTTTTTTCTCATCTGCCTCAAAAAATAAGATATTAACTAATGTCTTTGGTATATATTTATCAATATTCCCGTCAAAAAGTATTGTTATGATTGGAATAACCAAACCAATACTAATTAATTCTAACAAAGTAATTATGATTGAGAAAAAACTTAATTTATAAAATTCTTTTTTTTCATCTAAGTCAAAAAAATTTAATAGTTTTTTTATTTGCTCAATCATTTTAATTTATTGATATCGTACATTGAATAATTATTATGAGTTAAAAAATTTGAATACTTCTGATAAATATCTGTATCTTCCACTTTTTTGATATTTTTTAATTTTTTAAAAATTTTTCCAAGAAACCTATATTCAAAATTTTTTTGAAAACCTACCAATTCTGAGGGATGAAATTCAGGCAATTCATCAAAAAAATCATTCTTATTTTTATCTAATGCATGTATCAAAAAAAATAAAACTAAAGATTTCTCAATCTGAGAGTCATTTAAAGGCGATAATTTGTCAATATTCTTTAAAAAATTTTCATATTGAATATAATTTTTTGCTTCATTGGAAGTATTGCAATAACTATAAGGACTATTGTTGCATGAAACAGAAGGTATACCATAACAAGCATATTCTATTCCAGCAGTACCATGCCCCGTAACTATAGAATGTGCATTTTCTCTAATAAATTGTGGACTTAAAGACTCCGGATAAAGCTTAATATTATCGTATTTTAAATTCAAGATTTCATCTATAGCTCTTAAGGAAATATCTTTAATAGATTTCATTGAAAATTCAGTTGGATGTTTTTTTACTAAAACATTAATATTTGAATTTTGAGATAGAATATTTAAAGTTTCTTTTAACCAGATAAAATTGTCTATAAATAGTTTTCTTCTAATTTCAAATACACCATCATAGACGTTATGAGAAAAAACTATTACTAATTTTTTTTGATTATCAATCTTCAATTTTTTACAAAGTTCATCTTTTGATAAATTAAAATGTTTTTTAGAAAAAACATATTTTGCGTCTAAAAATTCATTTTCATTAAACTCAGAAATAAATTTTTTATCCAAAATTTGTTTTGCTTTTTTAATAAAATTTTCACGTTTTGAAAAAGCATATAAATAAAATCTTTTATTTATATATGTTCTAGGAATTGATCTTTGACTAAATTTTTTATATTTTCTCACCGAAGAAACATTTACCGGTCCCACAAAAAGATAAGAAATACATTTTCTCTTTAAAATATACTGAAACAAATTAGCTCGTGGAGTAAACTGATTCTCTTTTCCAGCAAAACAGTCAATATTTTTTTTATCAAAAAGATAATTTATTTTAATTGAAACTAATAAAGTTTTTAAAATATAAAACTTGAACTTATTTAAATTTTCTACAGTTCCAGATAAATTAAATCTTAAATAATCGTCATAGGCAATATTGGAAATTTCTATATCTTTATAAATATAACTCAAATCTTTTGTTGAATTAATTTTATTAATTTTATTAAACTCAATGTGAATTACTTTGAATTTTTTAATAATTATGAAAACCGAAAAAAAAAAAGAATTTAAATATACAATATTATTTATTTTAAATGATTTATAAAAAAGATTTTTAATAAATGAAAAATTTTTATCAAATACAACGATTGGTAATTTTTTTATTTTTTGTATTTTTTTTGCGTGTGTTAATAAATTATAACAATAAAGACAGCTGTCATCATAAATATCTGTGACTACATACTTATCATTAGATATAAATTTAAATTTAATTTTCCATAATTTATTTATAAATTTTAAATCTTCTTTAAATTTTTTTTTAAAATTAAAATACTCTATAGCAGAAGTAAAAAAAACTTTTAAGCTTTGAAATAAATTTGAAAGAATTATAAAAATTAAATACTTGATCAAAATTAATAATTTCATTTTAATTTAATCTATAAAATCCTGTTTTGCTTTCTGGAACTTTTAATATTTCATCTATGTGCAATTCACTAGAAATACATTTTCTAATTTTTTTTATGTTAAGATTTAGTTCCTCAAAATAATTCGATAAAATTTTATTATTATGAACTGTGCTTATATAAATTGTATTGGTAGCAAGAATTTTTTTATTAAGCATTTCTTGAGTTATATAAGTTTTAAATAAATTCCAATCTTTGTGATTAATTCTAAACGATGGAATTCCTAACATACCATCAATTTGGATCTTTAAATTATTTTCTTTTGCAATTTGTTTCCATTTTGATTTTATAAGTTTATTTGTATTTGCGATTATTTCCCAACTTTTACTTTTTTCCATTTCTGAGATGGTTTTAAGCGCAGCAGAAGGTCCTAATCTCTCAGTCCAAAAAGTACTGCTAATAAATGTTTTTTGCGCAGCTTCCATTACTTCTTTTTTTCCTAAGATTGCGTTTATTGGATACCCATTTCCCAATGCTTTTCCAAATATTACCATGTCTGGAATTATTCCATATTTTTTATGTAGTCCTCCTAGATTACCTCTAAAACCTGAAGTACATTCATCAAAAATCAAAACTATATTTTTTTTATTTGCAAGAGCTCTGACTTTTTTTAAGAATTGATTTTTAGGTTCAATATTTCTCATTACTTCCATTTTTATGATCCCAATATCTGAATTTTGTGAAACTATTTTTTCTAAGGACTCAAAGTCATTATAAACAAAGGGGAAACTGGTATTTTTTAAATTTTTAGGTACTCCACTAGGATTTAAACCCCCCATTAATAAATTATTTAGGTTTGTTTTTTTATTAATATTCGAGCTCAGATACCAATCATGCCAGCCATGATATCCACAAAATGCAATTTTATCTTTTCCTGTTGCTGCTCTTGCTATTCTAATCGCTACCGAATTTGCCTCTCCACCAGTTCTGGTAAATCTTACCATATCAAACCAAGGATGAATTTGGATCAATTTTTCAGCTAAAAAATAATCCTCCAAAGAATTTAGTGTTGAAACATTAGATTGTTTTAACTTTTCTATAACAAAATTATCTACTTGTTTATTAGAGTAACCTAGTAAATTTGTTCCCAACCCCATACTACACAAATCAGAATATTTCTTATTTTCTAAATCCCATATTTTACATCCTTTTGCTTTTGAATAATATACTGGCCAAAGGCGTGGTAAAAAATTATCTGGTCTTTTGGAAAAAAGATGTGTTCCTCCTGGGATAATTTTTTTAGCTCTTTCCCAGTAAACTTGTCCCTTATTATTTAAAAGGGATTCATTCCTAATTTTTTCAATATTTGAATGGAATATTTTTTTATTAGATCTGTATAAACTCATTATATCATTATAGTTAAATTTTAAATTTTTAAATTTTGAAAGTATTTTTTTTATTACCAAAAGGTCACTTTTGTAATCTAATGTTAATCGTAAATAAGAAAAATTTTCTTTTGAAAGTAAGTTAAATTTTCTTATTTTATTTGATTTTATCATGTGCTGAGTTACATGTTCTTTTTCTATGTCAGTCAAATGTTCATCCATAGATTTTTTTAAAATTTTAAATGAAAAAATTTCAAAGTCTAATCCATCGGGAAAAGAAGGATTTAGAACATTTGAGAGATAATCAACTTTATGTTTTTTAAATAATTGAATACCGGTGTCTACTAAGTTAGCGTCAATCAAAGGACAATCAGATGTTATTCTTATAATATTTTCAACTTTAAATTTTTTTGCACATTCATAGTAACGTTTTAAAACATTATTTTCATCACCTCTAAATACTTCATAATTTAATTTTCTTAATTTTTTAAATAAATAATCATTTTCTTTTGTACTTGGTATTGCAATTATTATTTTGTTTATTTTTTTTGCATATTTCAGCCTTTCTAATAGAATTTCGATTACCGTCTTTTTTCCAATTTTTCTTAAAATTTTTTTATTTAATCTTCTAGAACCAACTCTGGCTTGAATTATTGCTGTAAATTTCATTCTATAATTTCCACTTTTTTGGATTAATCAGTTTCTCTTTGTTAAATATCTTAAAGTTAGGTGGTTTTATCGATTTTTTACTCATATTTCTTATTATTTCTTTAAAGTCATTAAAGCTAGAAATTCCAACAATCACAGATCTGTATTTTTTTCCTCTTAATATACTAAATGCCATAGAAATTTTTGAAATTTTTTTCTTTTTATGGAAATAATCAAGTTTTAAAAATATTTCTTTCCACTTTTTAAATATTCTAGGTAATTTACTTGGATTAACAAGCAATAAACCTTGTAAAAAGATTGATCTAATTTCTAATTTAGCCCCTCTGTTTTTTAAAAAGCTAACATTTTTTTTTTTAAAAATTTCATCATTAAAAATATTCGCTGGTGCTTGAATTACATCAAATTTAAATTTTAATATTTTTTTTAAATCATTGGGTTCATAAATTGAACAACCAATATATTTAGTTATTTTTTGTTTCTTTAATCTTAAAAGGGAAAAATAAATTTTTTCAAATTTTTTCAAATTTTTTAGTTCATTCATGTCATGAATGAATATTGTATCAAATTTTTTAATGTTTAATCTTTTAAGAGAAATATTAATTTTTTTTTTTATCCAATAATCTAAATTAATTTGATTTGGAGTAGTGGGAATTTTTGTAGAAATTTTCCATTTTTTTAAATTAAACTTTCCAAGTCTTTTTTCAACACTTTCATATGAATATGCGGTATCTATTTTACTAATTTTATTTTTTTTTGCATATGATAAAATTTTTCCAATTTCACGATTTGATATAAATTTTTTATTATTTGTTACTCCGTAACCCATTCCAAACTGAGCAGTACCAATCGAAATTTTATTTTTCATAAAAAATTATTAAAAATTATCTCAAGACGTTTTTGATAATTTTTATTATTTTTTCTTGATCTTTAATTTTTATTCCAAAATAAATTGGAATACTTATAGCGCAACTTGAATATTTTTCTGAGTTTGGAAAATCACCACTCTTAAATCCTAATTTTCTAAACAAAGGATGTAAATGAACTGGAAGATAATGAAGATTAATTCCTATACCTTTAGATTGAATTTTCTTAAAGATAAAATCATAAGATTTCTTAATTTTATTTAATTTTAATTTAATTACATATAAATGATATGTAGAAAAGTGATCCTTATGTTTTTTAGGAAGAACAATGAGAGGGTGTATTAATTTCTTGTCATAAATTTTTGCAATTTTATTCCTGTGCTTAAGAAAAACATTAATCTTTTTTAATTGGCTTGTCCCAAGCGATGCATGAATGTCACTCATCCTATAATTAAAACCTAGCAGTTGTTGCTCATAATACCATTTAGTATTCATTTTTTTTTTTAATTCGCTAAATTTTTTTGTTATCCCGTGAGTTCTTAACTTGGATAAAATTTTATATTGCTCTTTACTGTTGGTTGTAATCATTCCCCCCTCTCCCGATGTAATTGGTTTTACAGGGTGAAAACTAAAAACTGTGATATCTGACCATTTGCAACTACCTACATTGATATTTCTATATTTTGCTCCGAGAGCATGAGATGCATCTTCTATTATTTTAAAATTATATTTTTTGGAAAGTTTATGAACTTTATCTTGTTCGTATGGAAAGCCTGAAAAATGAACCGGAATTAAAACTTTTGGTAATTTTCCATATTTTTTTGCTTTTTTAAGTTTTTTTTCAAGCTCATAAATTGAAATATTATTAGTATCTTCATCAATATCTACAAAATCAATTTTCGCACCACAGTGCAGACCACAAGATGCTGATGCTACAAAAGTGTTCGGAACACTCCAAAGAATATCATTTTTTTTTAAACCCAAGGCAATACAGGAAATATGTAAAGCCGCTGAAGCACTACTTACTGCTACAGCATATTTGGCACCTACAAAATTTTTTATTTTATTTTCAAATCTTGGAACTTGTTTCCCTTGTGTAAGAAAATCTGACTTTAAAACTTTAACCACAGATTTTATATCATCTGCAGAAATAAATTGTTTGCTATATGGAATCATTTATTATCAAGTTTTAAATTTAGAATTTTTCGTATTTGATTAATACTCAAAAATTCTTTGTTCGTATCACTTCTATAGTTAAATCCTTTTATGATTTTTTTACCGCCATTTTTTTTTATATACTGCTCAATGGAATAATTCCTAAAACTAGGCAATATAATATAATAGTTATTATACATAATTGTATTAGTACTCTCTGAAAAAGAAATCATTTCCTCATGCAATTTCTCTCCTGGTCTTATGCCAGTAAATTTTATTTTAGAGTTTGGTGATATTGCTTTTGCAAGATCGATTAATCTGTAACTTGGTATTTTTGGAATAAAAATTTCACCACCTTTCGCATTTTTGATTGAGTGCATAACTAATTCAACCGCTTGATCTAATGAAATATTAAATCGAGTCATCTCCTTATGTGTTAGTTCGATAACTTTATTATTTCTTTTTTCAATTAAGAGAGGAATGATTGATCCTCTACTAGCCATTACATTTCCATATCTTACTACACAAGGAATTAATCTACTATTACCTTTGATATTTTCTGCACTAACTACCAGTTTATCTGCACAAAGCTTTGTAGCACCATACAAATTAATAGGAGAGCTAGCTTTGTCGGTCGATAAAGATACAAGTTTTTTTACATTATTTTTAATACACGCTTGAACAACATTTTGTGTGCCTACGATATTTGTTTTAATTGTTTCAAATGGATTGTATTCACTTGTAGGAACTTGTTTTAACGCGGCTGCGTGGATAACAACATCTACATTTTTGAATGCCATCTCAAGTCTAGAATAATCTCTTATATCGCCAATAAAAAACCTCATTACTTTAAAATATTTTGTTTTTTCAAATTCCTTCATAATTTGGAATTGTTTCAATTCATCTCTAGAGAATATAATTATTTTTTTAATTTTTTTATATTTTGTAAGAGCATATTTGAGAAATCTTTTGCCAAAAGATCCCGTTCCACCTGTGATTAAAATTGTTTTGTTATTTAGCATTTATATTGAGTTTACTATTTTGTAAGTTTCTTAAGCAATTCTGATATTTTTTTATCATCATAATTAATTTTTTTCATGATTTTAATTGAGCTTTTTGGATCGAGTCTGAAAGCTAATCTTAAGATATTCATCCAATTTACATTATTTTTACTTCTTATTTTTTCAATTTGACCAATTATTTTTAAATAGTTATTTTTTTTTTTCATATCTTCTTTATATAAAAAATATAAATTATTTAAATCATTTAAAATGAGTTATTTAATAATCACAAAAAAAAAATGGCAGAAAAGTAATTTTAAATTACTTGGAAAAAAATTTTTAGTTAATGATAAGTTAAATTTTTATACATTAAAGAGAATAAAACCAAAAATAATTTTTTTTATTTTTTGGTCCTCAAAAATTCCTAAAAATGTTTATGAAAATTATCTTTGTATACAATTTCATAGCTCAGACTTACCCAATTTCAGAGGTGGTAGTCCAATACAAAATCAAATCTTAAAAGGTGTAAAATTTTCTAAAATTTCTGCATTCAGAGTAAATTCGAAAATAGATGGAGGAGACATATGTCTTAAAGAAAAAATTAACCTAATTGGAAGTGCTAGAAATATATTTTTAAATATTGAAAAAAAAATTATTAAAATGATAATAATTCTATCACAAAAGAAACAAATTACTTTTTATAAGCAGAAAGGTAAAGGATCATATTTCAAAAGAAGAGAAGAAAATGCTAGTAATCTTAAATTAAATAAAATTAAAGATATGAATGAATTTTATAATTTAATTAGATGTACAGATGCTAAGGGATATCCTTTCGCATTTATTAATTTTAAGAACTTTAAGATTGAATTCTTTGATGCTAAATTAAAAAAAAATAAAATAGATGCAAAAATTAAAATATCCTAAAAAAAATAAGATATTAATAGTAGCAGCACATCCTGATGACGAAATTCTTGGTTGTGGAGGAACAATCATAAAATTGAAAGAAGAGTCTGAAATAAATGTTATTTTTATGACAGATGGGGTTTCAGCTCGAGGAAAACACGCAAAGAAAAAATTAATTCGAAGAAAAAAATGTGAAAGACTATTTAAATATCTAAAAATAAATAAACCAATTTTTTTTAACCTTCCTGATAATCAAATGGATAAGGTTCCATTATTAAAAATTGTTAAAAAAGTTGAAAATAAAATAACAAAATTTAAACCTGATACTATTTTTACACATTATTCAGAATGTTTAAATATTGACCATAAGATAACTTATCAAGCTGTATTAACTGCTTGTAGACCTCTCAAAAATAGTCCAGTAAAAAAAATTTTAAGTTTCGAAATATTATCAAGCACAGAATGGTCAAAAAATAAAAATAAAGCATTTGATCCAAATTATTTTATTGATATTACAAAAGCAATTGAAGGTAAAATTAATGCACTTAAATTTTACAAAGAAGAATTAAGAGAATACCCACATAGTAGATCTTTAAAAGGTGTTAAAGCTCTTGCAAGATTTAGGGGTATTAGCTGTGGAAAGAATTATGCAGAGGGTTTTTATTTAAATAGACTGATTGAATAAAATTGAAAAAATTCAAAATTTATAAAGCTAAGCCTAATGATAATTTATTTGTGTTCAAATTATATAATTTTGCAGTTGGAAAAAAATTTTTTAAAAATAAAAAAAAATTAAGTCTTGAAGACCATTCAAAGTGGTATGAATTTGCTTTAAAATCAAAAGAAATTTATATACATATTTGTCAGTTTAACAATAAACCTATTGGTTATATTAAATATAATCTATTTAGAAAAAATTCAGCATACATATCTATAGTTATAAAACGAAATAAAGAATATAAAGGTCTATCTTCATATTATCTGAAAAAATCAATTTTGATTATATATAAAAGGCTTAAAGTTAAATACTATTATGCAGAAGTTTTAAAATCTAATAAAATATCAAAAAAATTTTTTGTAAAGAATATGTTTCGTAAATCAATCATAAATCAAAAGTTAAGTAAAATTTTTAATCAAAAAAATTTATTATACTGTTATGTTTACAAAAAATAATTTTATATCAAAAAGACCATTTTTTATTGCTGAATTGTCTGGCAATCACAAAGGAGATATTAATAAAGCAAAAAAATTAATTTTTTTTGCAAAAAAAAATGGTGCAGATGCTGTTAAGCTTCAAACTTATACACCAGAAATGATGACACTAAAGCAAGCAAACTTTAAAATTAAAAAAGGAATGTGGGCAAAAAAAAAATTATGGGATCTTTATAAGAGTGCACACACTCCTTTAAGCTGGCATAAAGAGTTATACAAATATGCTGATAAGGTTAATATAAAAATTTTTAGTACTCCATTTTCTATAGAAGCAGTAGATTTTTTAGAAAAGCTAAAGACCAAAATTTATAAAATTTCCTCATTTGAAATGAATGATTTGAATTTAGTAAAAAGAATTGCTGAAACTAAAAAGACTGTAATAATGTCAACTGGTATGGCAAATTTAATTGAAATTTCAGAAAGTGTAAATGTATTAAGAAAATATGGATGCAAACATCTAATATTGTTGTACTGTGTTAGCAACTATCCTTCGAACTATAATGAATATAATTTAAACAATATATCTATATTAAAAAAAAAATTTAATTGTACTGTTGGTTTATCTGATCATTCTATAGGGTCTGAAATTGCCTGCATGTCAATAATTCAAGGTGCCGAGATAATTGAAAAACATATTTGTTTAGACAATATACATACTGTTGATTCTAAATTTTCATTAAAAGTTAGTGACATGAGAAAATTTTCTGACGATATTAAAAATGCCTTTAACTTGAAAAAAAAATAAACTTTATCTAATTCCAAAAAGTCAAAAAGATAATAAAATTTTTAGAAGATCTATTTATGCTATTAAAAATATCGAGAAAGGTGATAAGTTTTCTTCAGAAAACATTAAAACATTTAGACCTAATTTAGGTTTAAGTGCCTCAAATTTTATTAAAATAATAGGTAAAAAATCACCACAAAATATTAAAAAAAATTCTGTGCTTAAAAAAACTTTAATGAAGAAATTAAATATCAATTAAAAAAAAATTTTTTTCAGTGCATAAATCAAGCCATTTGAGCTATTAGTACTGGTCAGCTGCACGCATTACTGCGCTTCCACATCCAGCCTATCAACGTGGTG
>MDTB01033557.1_pt1 | contig 16396 bp, 22 predicted proteins | sample 811161 | NCBI WGS metagenome assembly MDTB01 (sample SAMN05326650, study PRJNA326480) | marine metagenome | isolation source: seawater | place: Mediterranean Sea | collected 2009 | reverse complement strand
TTCCTTAACTTTTCGCGGAGGTCAGACAAGTTGCAGTGATCTATGTCCCACTCCCCGCACCCGCAATTCCAAAGGCCATCGTAGATCTCCACGAACGCCTTAGCTAGCTCGTCGCGCTGCTTGGTGAGGCGCTTAATTTCCTCACTCACCGCTGGCCTCCCTTCGTTCGTTCCCTTTCCCAGATCTTCCTGGGCCTCTCCTGGTCGTGCTCTATGACCTTGGCCTTCTCGATCTTGGCCTTCTCAATGCCGTAGTAGGCACCGATAGCGGCCCCCGTTAGCACGGTAGCGCATATAACTACCGTCGAAATCATTTCTCTTATCTCCATTCCCCCGCTTCCCCTCTCTCTTCTTGCTCCAGTTGTAAAACAATGATCGTAAGCTGCTCCGCTAGCAGCTCCGTATCGGGTCGTAGGCTGGGCTCCTCCCTTAGAGCCGCGGCCAGTCGCTTCAGAAAACTCTTACTGATCGTTAACATAGCGTCCTCAAAAATTCTTTCCTGCTAAGGCTAAAAACGATATCGGTCTCCCCCCGGGTGACTCGGATCACCCTGCCTGCCACGTATATCCTCGAATGGTCGAGAGCTCGATACACGATACGCTCATGGTCGCTGCTCTTGTCCAAGAGGATCACGCGGATCCTTCCCTTAGGGGGAGGGTCACACTTCCCACACCTCCCTCTGAGGCGGGGGCCGTTGCACCTCGAACATCTATCCCTCACGCGCATTCGAGCGCAAGAGTCACAGATACCCCTAAGCCTTCGCTTAAATGACTTCTCCCCCTCCATTGCCGTGCAGTGGTGGCAGCACCTCCTCACGAAGCCCCCTTCCTCTTCTTGATCTCATACAGAGCGACTCCGCAAGCGTCTAGGACCTCGCTCCAGTGTTTTGAGGGCTCCCCTCCCCACCCTAGGATCTCAACGCCCTGGGCGGGCCTCACGTCGCGTAGGGGGGTCTTGGCGTTGCGCGCCGACTGTTCCCACTTCCAGCCCAGCACCCGGCATATTTGACGGTGAGAGGCTCCCTTAGGCGTCTGGCCTTTCCATTCGGCGGGTCGTAACAGGCTAACCCTTCCAGCGCTCACTAAGGCGCTGGCGGCTCCTGTGACCGCGGCGATCATAATAAGATGGTTGGGGTCCACCTTTGAGGAGGGTCGCCCCCGGGTGTAGTAGCCGTGGTAGCTCTGGGGGTATTCCGCGGCAACTATGTCACACGGGGGGAAGGAGGGGAGGAGCTCCTTTAGCGCCTGGATCTGATACTCCACCGCGACGATCCCCTTAACGCCGCTGGGGGAAGGGACGACGCCGCACTTCAATACGACGGGTCGCCCTTCCCCCTTGTCCTCGATCAACGCTAACCCCGTTGCGCGGGTATCTGGATCAACACCTATAACGAGCACTGTAAGCCTCCAGCGTTTCTATGTCTCCGTCCCACCAGGCCACAAACAAATCGTTCTTAACCTTGGGGTTCAAGGTCCGCCAGCAGAATGCGCAGCAGACCTTATTATCGGGTATCTCGGCAAAACAGATTAGGCACTCTGTTGGCGGCTCGAAGGGGATTTCCATGGTACGAGTTCTCCGTTCTCAAACACCGGCTCGGCGCGCTTATCCCAGCGTTCCATAAGGGCAGCCTCTACCCGGATCGCCGTGTTATTCAAACTGCTAAGCACTTCCTTCATTGCGTTTTCCATGATCAGGATAACGACCTTCGCATACAAGGATGCTTTGTCTTTGGGCACCTCCAAGAGCACCTCGTCATGGATCGAGGCAATGAACCTTGAGCCCTCTAGGCTCCCTGTGTCGTAAATATTCTTGCACAGCTCGAACGTCGCGAGCTTCATTCCTTCCGCGCCTGGAGTCTGGAGGCCCCTTCCGTTCATGTATTGGGTATACGTGCAGCCGACGCGCTTCATGCCGCCAAAGCTGCTCGTGTACTCGAACTCTTCCCCTTCCCCCGCTAAGTAGTCCTCCATAACTGGGTAGGTTCTAAGCCAAGTGTCCCTCAGCGCTTCTGCCTTGTCCTCGTCGATACGCACCCCGTATCCCGCGCACGCCTTGACCATGGTCTTAAGCCCCATGCCCCCGGGGAATCCCAGCCCTACGGGCTTCGCTAGGGTCCTCCAATGCTTAAAGTAGACGGGGTCCGTGGCGCGCTTGCGCCGAAACTCTTCGTAGGTCTCGCCCGCTAACACTGCCCCCAGGTAAGTATGGGGGTCGATCCCTTGGTTAAGCTGCTCGCGGAGCTTGCTATACCTGTGCTCCTTGTAAGCCACGTCCGCCAGGCAGCACAACTCCAGCGCCGAATAGTCCGCGCTCAAAAAGTAGTAACCCGGGCGAGGGACGTAGCATCCCCGCACGCGGGGGTCTACTTGCTGAATGTTTACCGAGGGGTAAAGGGGGTTCTTCTTCTTGCTGCTGTTACCCCAGCTACTGATCCTACCCGTCCGCTTCAGAGGGTCATACTGAGGAAAGATCGTGTCCGCGATCCACTCTGACCCCCGGGGCCAAGCCATAGCCGGGAAGTAGGTGGTAACCAACTTCGCGATACTTTGCCGCTTGACGTATTGCTTAATGGTCTCGTCGTAGACGCTGAGATCCTCCATGAAGGTCTTCGCCGTAGACACCCTGCCGGTCTCTGTGATCTGGAGCTTGATCTTCTCCCGCTCGCAGACCTTTATGATATGGGGCATAAGCCCATGCTTCTGGTTGACCCTTTCTGGCTTGGGCTTGGTGAACTTGTTGGGGTTCTTCTTGTAGGGCTTGCCGGGGCACGCTGGGGTAATGATCCCCTTCTCCACCAGGAGGGGGAAGTTGCTCAGCTTCATTTCTTGAGTCGCCTTGGCCTTGAGCTCCCTCACGCGGAGCTTGTCTACCATGAGCCCCGTCGTGGTGCTGAAGTAGAGACAGAAGGCATTATTGACGTGAAGGCTTTCAGGCTTAAAGAGCTTCAGCGGCCCGCCGGTCTCTTCTTGCTGGTCGTAGATATCGAGGGTGGTCCTGCTGTCCATCAGCGCGTAGTCCTTAAATTCGCGGGGGTAGTCCCGGAAAGAGACCCCGTCCATCTCGTCGTAGCGCACGCGGACGGTGCTCTTGTCCAGCTCGCGGATTTTGCGGAAGGCCGCTATCCCCGCTAGGCTATAGCTGAGGGGTTGAGCGGCTAAGAAGTCCAGGGAGCCGTGGACCCCCAGGTTTATGAGCTTCTCCCGAATAGCTGTATCATGGACCCTGCCCTGGCTGTAGGCTTCCCAGACCCTACGGCTAAGCCCGGGGAAGGTGTTGAGCAAACAATGGAAGTCGAAGGCGACGTTATGACCGACGAAATGTACCTTGTCGTCGAGCATGGCCTTAAACTGATCGAAGAGGTCTCGCCCCTTGTTGTTGTTCCCTACTCCCCACCCGTTAAGGCCGCTTGCAAACGTGCTGCAAACAACTTTAGGGGCAAGGTCGCCGGGTTTAATGGGGTAAGTTTCAACGTCAAACGCAATAACAACGGGTCTCATATCACACTCCTTGTAGTTAGAGACCCCATAATGCTACCATAGGGAGGCTGTCATGGCAAAGGAGTGTAAAACTATGAGAGTTCAGTGTTTCAAGGGGGTCCGTGTCAGGGCTGCCGCAACGTGGGAAGACTGGCCTAAGCGCCAGAAGTCAACAATTATGAGCCTGGGGGACGTTTGGACTAAGCGCCACGACGTTGACCTTATGATCGCCCGTTACGTGGTGCGTAGCGAGGGGGAAGTGATCCCCGCGCCGCGGCTGAAGAAGAGGAGTGAGGTATTCAACTCCTTAGCGGCGCAAGGGTATTCTATCGAGTGTCCTATTCTTATCGGGGATATCGACGAGCCGGGGCTGGCTAAAGACGCCACCATGAGCCGGGAGTTCCAGGCAAACACCGCGGCGCTGATACGTCGCCACGCTAAGGAGCTGGGGATCTATTCTGCCTGCGCGACTCGTGGGGGGTTTCATGTTCTCTGGGTGTTCAGCGACCCGGTTAGCCCCGCTGAGAGCGAGGAGATTTACAAGGAGCTGAGCAGGAAGGCTAAGGCGCTGGGGATCGAGTTCGACCCCGCGTGTAAGGACTGGACCCGTTTAGTCCGTGCTCCCGACGTGAAGAGAGGGGAATACCAGACGGGGGAGATGGCTCATTACTGCAAGGTCACCTTCAGGCACATGCTGACCCCTCCCCAGGTCGATATAGCGCCTGAGCTTGTTACTCAAGTAAGCCACGACGCCCCCGCGCCTGAAGAGGTTGATCCTCAGTGGCGTGAGGTGCTGGTGAGCCTCTTGAGGAGGGATCCTCATTCGGGCTTGGGATACGCTAGAGAGGCTCTCCTCTTCGGCACCGAAACTTTCGGCGACCGGGGAGGCTCCCGGCATAACAATATGAGGAATATCCTCGGGTGGTTGGTGAACTTCGCCAGCACCAGGGGCCTTGAGTATTCACCCGAACTCTTCTTTAACCTCCTAGCGGAGAAGGCGGATCAATGCCGCGTAGAGGGAGAGGAGCGGGACATGGTTAATGAGCTGTGGCGGCTCTGCGAATGGGTCTGCCACGCGCAAGAGAGATCGGACGCGGAACTAATGCAAGACGCCCCTGAAGAAGAACAGCCCGAAGGCGAACCGCTCCCTCTGGAGAGGGCCGCGCTGGTCTATTCGGGGGCCTTCTACCTCTTGAGGCAAGACGGTAACTACACTCAGAAGCCCGTCGCTAAAGAGTCCCTCTTCGGCGAGCTGAGGGCTCTAGGAATGGAGAACGCCGCGCCTACTACCTACACCGATACCCGGGGCAACTTGAAGTCCCACGGTAAAGTGGAATGGCTCAACAGGTATTGCCTCACGCTCCACCAGTTTCGCTACGGAACTCACGAGGGGCATTCGCTCTATTCGGAGGCTGACGGTATCCGCTCTATGAGTGTCCCTCTTTACGCGAGGACTAAGCTAACGCCTCTGGAGCCCAACGCGGCTATTAGCGGCTGGCTGGATCTGATCGAGAAGGAGGTCACCAACGGGGGGCTTTTCAAATTACATTTAGCCCACCTCCCTAGCTACTGGCACGCGCCCTGCGCGGCTATGGGGCTCAAGTGGCCTACGGGGGCGGGCAAGAGCCTCCTCCTCGACGCCATACGCCAGCTCGTTCACGAGGGGGTTATCGGTGGCGCGAGCTGCTACGGGGGGTTTCAGGATCACTTGCTGAAGACGCCCTACTTGCTGGTAGACGAAGGATTCAGCCGGGTCTACTCCAGCGATAACATTTCAGACCGCTTCAAGGAGTATGCGACCGGGGGGTCTCTGACCGTGAACCCCAAGGGGAAACCGGAGGTCTCTATCCGCGGGGTCTACCCTCGACAGGTGTTCGCCTGTGAGAGCGTTGACCTGTTTACTTCGCTCTTTGCCTCTGGTAACAAGTCCGAAGAGAGCCTCGAAGCCATGGGGCACAGAATCCGCATGTATGAGACGCCCTCGAAGAAGGTTGGGGAATACCTTCGCTCGATAGGGGGCGAGGAGACCACGCGGCGCTGGACCGACCCTCGAAACCCCCTCTTGACCCGGGCAATTTTGTGGTTGGCAGAGAAGGCTCGGGAGGGGGGAACGCTTCACCCTACCGACTGCCGTTTCGGAGTCCCCGCCGCTGAGTTCAGTGGTATCGAGGGCGCTCTGGTGACTCAGAGCAGCTCGCGGATCATGGACCACGCCCTAGCGCTCATGGTTCATTACGACAGAGAAGATTATTGGTGGGAGGAGAAGGAATCTTACTTCTTCGAGACCGAGGAGGTCTTCGAGTTCATTAAGAAGTCGAGCTTTCTTCGCCTTTACCAGCAGTGCCGCTCGTGGACTACTAAGGAGGTCAAGCGGGAGCTCGTAAGGAAAGGCCCCAACATACGAAGGAGCAAGGGGAGGCGGCGTAGCAGCGGATACCTCGTGGCTCCAGCCAATATCGAATACAGGGTCAAGCCCGGGGGAGTTCGAGTAGATGAGGATTAGCGCAAGCCAGATAAAGGAGTGGTCGCTGTGCCAAAAGAAATGGTATTTCAACAAGGTCTTGAAGCTCGATGGCGGGGGGAGTGGCTACGGCGCGACCTTTGGCTCCGTTGTGCATGGAGTGTTAGAAAACTTGCACCAGGGGAAGGATCTTTACCCTCTAGGCTGGGATCGAAACCTTCAAAGCGGTCACGGGGAACTCGCTCAAGCGCTCGTCGCTAAGTATCAGGAGGAGGTCAAAGAGATAGACCCCCAAGGGATCGAGAGCTACTTCAAGCTCCCGGTTATCGAGGGGGTTGAGCTGATCGGCTACGTGGACCTTTGGAATAAAGATTCAGTCGTGGATCACAAGACGACGGGGAACCTTAAGTATGCGCTCGACGCTAAAGAGCTGGCGAGCGACACGCAAATGCTTATCTACGCGTATGCCCTTAAGGCCCTAGCGGGGGACATTCCCCCTCTGGTATCTTTGAAACACAACGTGTTTCTGAGGAAGTCTCCAGCTAAGGTTAAGACGACTCAGGCATACGCAACCAGGGAGGCTATCGAAGAACAATGGGAAACGACCAAGAAGATCGCGGAGGAAATGAAGGCGGCTTCGGAAGCGGAGGAAGCCCCGAAAGTAAGCATGGGCGGCCAGTGCCAAGCATACGGGGGCTGTCCCTACGCTGGGGTCTGCGCTGGGGCTTTGAGTTTGAGCCGCTTCCCCCGGCGCAAGATATCTAAACCAACCAAGGAGGTAATAGTGCCTCCTGTTTCAAAGGAGTGTTTGAGTATGAGTGGATTGACGTTGTATATCGGCTGCACCCCTATCAAGGGGGACGTGGAGACCATGACCTTGGACGAGGTTATGACCGTGATCCTCGCGGGGACAGGGGATAACCTTATGAAGTATCAATCTGCCGATACTTGGCATCGCCGAGACGCCCTGGTCGTGCAAGCTCAGCAGTGGGCCGCTCAAATGAGCTGCGCTGTGGTGGTCCCCGCGCGAGAAACCCTCGACGGTGACGAGAAGTCCCTTCTTCGGGGGCTCTATTCCGCCGCGAAGTTCACTATCGAGCCGCTAGGGTAAATCATGCCACGGGTGAGCCTGCTCCGAGTAGACATAAACGGGCGCTATACCGAAGTTCCCGGGACTCAGCGGGAGCGTGACGTGCTCCTGGCTCTGGAGCGTGGCGCGTCCGTGGTCCGTCGTGGGGGACCTGGCCCGGCCCGAAAGGGATCGGGGAGGCCCCCTGCGCGGGTGTGTGTATCCGAGGGGGGAGTATCTTGGCGCTGTGCGGGGTATACCGTAGATATGCTAGTGAGCAAGGGGCTCGTGCAAGCTGAGACACGCTGGAGCAGGCGCGTAAAGGACTGGGATATCGTCTACAGCCTAGCGCCACACGTTACTCGCGTATATGCCACCAGCTACGCGCACCGACATTCTGTTATTGCGCGAAAATCTCTAGTCCGTTAGACTGTTCAGCGGGGAGTGCAAGGGGCACCCCCTGAACAACTAACGGAGTGTATTGATATGAGTGGATCGTTATTGACTTGGACCGGCACGCGGGAGGTTACCCGCGCTGAGCTGGAGGAGAATGAGGTGTGCGAGCGCATGGGGGCTCGTCACTTCCCGATTGAGAATTACAAGGCGTTCGACGCCATGAAGAAGAAGCTGGAGAGCTCCAACTTCGAGATCACGAAGAAAAAAATTGTAGTCAAGGGGGAGGGCCTACAGGACATGTGGGCTATGTTCTGGGTTCGGCATAAAAAGCTGGACCAGTTGAATCAGATCCTCGACCCGGTTCATGCTGTTGATCACCAGATATTCGTCAGCCGTAGCACGCGCCAAAAGGCTACTGACGACGGCTTTGGGGGCATGAACATGCACTGCTGCTCTAACGGGCAGATCAGCAACGCGAGCCTCCTCACCAGCAAAAAACAGACGACATTCTACGGATTAGAGGCGGCGTATGAGGAGGCTGTCTCCAAATACATTGGGCTCCAAGAAGGGGCGGTAAATCGCCTCAAGCAATCCTTCGATATCTCGCTTAGCGACCTGGACCGAAAGCTCTTGGTCTATCGAGAGGCTTTCCTCCCCACCAACCCCGAAGCGATCGCTGATGTGCTCGACAAGGACGGGAACGTGATCCGGAAGGGGCAAGCCCCTCGTTTCGCAGTCCCCGCCGCTTGGGGGCGTAAGGTCGAGGCAATCCTCGCCGACCCCCAGGGGGAGGACGTTGACGGGGATTCAATGGGACACCTCTACGGGGCGTGGAGTCGTCTCTGCCGGGAGGAGACCCCCACGCAAACGAACATTGCTCGCCTGCGCCACTTCGGCGGGCGCTACCTGGAGCGCTCCGAGGCGACGCTCAGGGAGGTGCAAGCGTGGAATTAGTCTCAGACGACTTGGGCACCAAGGTCGCCTACGCGACGGGGAGCCTTGAGGTCCTAGTGGATCGCGCCTTGGATCGAATCTTCTGCTCGCTAGGCGGGGGCGCGGGCGAAGAACTCCTCGTTATCCTCGATACGATCCTTGAGGAACCCGAAGACGCCAAGCCTGCGAACTTCCGGCACGAGGCGTACTTGGAGCTTTTGAAGCTGGGGCTCCTCTGCACTGAGGGGGGCTACATAACCACCCGAAGTTTGATCGGCGTTAAGGAGCTGAAAAAGGCCGCGCTGAAGTCGCAGGTCTTAATGGAGCAAGTGAGGCTCGAAATGCGGCCCACCAAGGACTAGCTACCCCTGGCCCTCGCCTAGTGCGGGGGCCTTTTTTTATGTACGGAGAAAATTGTCGTTATGAGAAATTACGGAGCGTGGCCTTTTCATATCCAGACGGGGCTCACCGAGCAGGAGCAGCAAAACCTACTAGATCTAGTGGCGGCGCTAAGCAATAGCCCTAAATATGGGGCTTTTCGGAATACCCGACCGGGGGCTATACGCTTCATGTGTAGGGTCGTAGCCCCTCAAGTCGTGGCGCAGCTCGAAGCCGATACGCTACGCCGGAGCGCTCCAGGCAGGGATATCCCCCTAGGCTTTTCGGGGCTCTAATGAGCGTAATGCAGAGGGAGAGGGCTCGAATCTTGGACCTCCCTCGGCACGATGGCCCCACGCCAGCAGAGGCCGAGGAAATTCAAGAGAGATACTGCACGCCCGGGGCGGGGGGCTCACTCCTCCCCGGGCAGGTCTACGCTATGTGGGAATGGCAAGAGAGGCGCGAGCTGAGATCGGGGCTCCTCGTCTCCCTGGGCGTTGGCGAGGGCAAGAGCCTCGTAGCCATGTTGGTCGCTAGTGAGTGGCATCTTCAGTACAGCACTAACAGCATGATCCTCATTCCCGCGGCGCTTCACCGTCAGCTCTGGACTCAACATATCCCCTGGGCGCGAGAGCGCTTCGCTGTCACCTGCCCGGTCGTCGCCATGGGGGGCAAACCAAAAAAAGTACGAGCTGCGCTCGCGAAAGGGGCTCGGGGGTGTTTCCTCATGCCCTATTCGCTGCTGAGTCAGCCTGACGGTAGGGATCTTCTGGAATGGATCGACCCCGATCTAGTGATCGCGGACGAGGCTCATTTGCTTCGCTCGGGGACTAGCGCTAGGACGCGGCGCTTCTGGGATTGGGCGAGGGCGAGGGACCGTCCCCCGGTGGGGGTCGCTATGTCGGGGACGCTCACCACGCGAAGCCTGCTCGACTACTGGGAGCTAGGGAAATGGGCGCTGGGTGAGGACGTGCCCTACCCCCGGCATATCAGAGGCGCTGAGATATGGGCGAGCGCCCTAGATAGCGACCGTAGCCGTTGGATCCCCCACCAAGCCGCTAGAGAAATGAGGGGCTTGTTGCCTTGGGCTCAGGTCCAGAAGGGCCCGGGGAGGATTCAGCGAGAGGCAATCCAGCGAGCATACGCCGTGAGGCTCCGCTCCGCGCCTGGCTATGTGCCCCCGGGCGAAGGCTCGATCCCCACGGGGCTGGTGATCTCGAACCGAGAGGTCCCCGATCCTCCTTCTGAGCTGCTGGGCATGATTCGCGAGATCGAGGAGGACTGGATAGACCCTGACGGGGACGCTATTACCACTGCACTACAGAAGCACGCGAGGATCATGGAGCTCAGCGCTGGGATCTACCTCCGGCGAGTGTGGCCGGATCGCCCTGGCGTAGCTCAAGCTCGGGCCGCGTGGGAAGCCGAGCAAGAATGGCTCAAGGCTCATGGTAGATGGGTAAGGAGTCGCCGGGTGCTGCCTAGAGGTCTCGATACCCCTGGAACAGCCCACGCCGCTATGGAGGAGGGCCGCGGGGGGCTCCCTGAGGATATCGAAGAGCTGTGGTGGCAGTGGCAAGAAGCGCAGCGGGCAGTCCCCGAAGGTGCCCCGGGGAGGGAAATAGAGGTCGTGAGGGTCAGCCCCTATAAGGTGGACGCTGCGGTCAAATGGCTCAGCGGGCGCGCTGGGATCATTTGGGTCTGGCATACCGCGCTAGGGGATTGGGTAGAGGAGCGACTTCGGGAGACAGACGTGCCGGTGCTTCGGAAGGCCGCCGGGGATACGTGGCTTCGAGGCGACGGGAGCCATAAATACGCGGTCGTAGCGAGTATCAGCGCCCACGGGACGGGTCGCGACCTACAGGACCACGGGAGGCAGTTCGTCATGCAGTGGCCCCGCTCGGGGCAGGTCATGGAGCAGCTACTAGGGCGCGTGCATAGGACGGGGCAAGAGAGAGACACGCTAGAGGTGAGGACTTGCCTGTCTACGGGGAGTGAAATAGCTTTGGCGCGGGACTGTTACCGGGATACAATGTATTCAGCGCGGACCATGGGGGGCTCGCGCAAACTTTTGCTGGCGGACTACGATCCGCCTTTGTTCACGTCAGAGAGGTAAGTGGTAAAATGGGAAGAAGTAAAAAAACGGTAGCGGTGGAGGCTGATCCCACTGAGGCGCTTGACGAGGCGATCCTCAAGGGAATGTTTGAGGCAATGCCCAAGAGGGTGAGCCGGAAGGTGCTCGCTGAGAAGGACCTCACGGCGGGGGATTACATTCTCCAGATCACAGGCCGGGCGGTTGTCCCTAAGCTGGAGCCCAATGTTCCCCGCCTAGGGCCTAGTTACCAGAAGTTTGGGTTAAGGGTGCTTGAGGTCGTGGACGGGAACGAGGAGAGCCTCCAGGCGGGGGACGAGACCTTTAGCATGTGGTCTAACGTCCCCAAGCAACTGGGGTTCTTCTACGATCATATCCAAGCGCTGGCGCTTTACGCCCTGGGGTACGATCAGGAGAAGTGCGCGGGGGCGGATTGGGCCAAGCTGCTGCAAGCAGGAGTATTCGACGGGGCGATCTTCCGGGGGGCCGCGGCGCGAAGCTGGACCAACAGCAAGGGTCAGGTCCGTTTCAACCTGGATGTCGTCAAGGTGAAGGTGGATCCCGAAGAGCTTAGCCCTGAGGCGAAGCGTTACGTCATGTAACACCTGAGGGTGGAGAATAATTTCGCGAGCGGAGAAAAATATTCTTCTCCGGGGGGCCTATTAGGCCCCTTTTCTCGTTTTTAGGGGGAAAAATAGGGAAAAGTCGCTGAGAAATAGGGGCTTATTTGCTTATTTAAGGAAATAAGGGCTTATTTTTGGGGGACTTTTCCTTATTTTTGGAGACTTTTCCCTTATTTTCTGGGCGATTTGGGCTTATTTGGGGCCGCGGAGAAAAATCGGGCTCGAATTGCCACCACCTAAAAAAATTATTCTCCGCCTAAGAGTAGATACGCTAGGAGGTTACCGGAAATCCATATATTTTAGTCAAAAACCTACATCATGTGCGCGCGCACACGCGGGCGGGCGCGCAAGGCTAAATATTTTTCTCCGGTGGCAGCAGCGGATTTTGGGGCGGGGTAGGTCTCACTCGCGGTGTTACAGGAAGAGACACCCTCAGCGGTGAGGCGAGGAGGCGAGGAGGCGAGGCGGCGCGGTGAGGCGAGGAGGCCAGGGGAGGTTTCGGGTCAGCCACCCCTCAGCGGCTTTTGCTTCGGAGGGGGCCCGGGGGAGGGCGCTAGGGGCTGGGGCGGGGGCTATTACTTCTTGTGTTTTTTTGTTGCTTAAAGCGCTCGCTTCGTGCTCTGCTATAGGCTCGGGGGAATTCGCCCTCGTTAATTAGGAGTGTGTTTTATGAGAAGGAAGCTATCAGGGCCGCGACTTCAGGCGGCCTGGGAGGCGTTTGTAAGAGCGTTTGAGTGTTGCCCTGAATATGAATGGGAGATTGAACGCATACTGAAGGACGCCCGGCGGCGCTTTAAGGGGCCTGGGGGGCTCCGAGAGGCAAAGGGGCGCATCATGGAGGATTTTATAGAAGCCTTCGACGCCCCAGAAGAGGTCAAGGTTTCAGCGCTGTTTAATGCGTTCTGGTCTTGTCGCTCTCGCATAATGGGGGTCCACGCTTCCGAGAGGTTCGACAGGTTACGCGGTGTGTTTTCCCCCCCGACTTGGCTTTGCCAGGCAGAGAGGGACCTAGCCACGGTGCGCGGAGTTGTCAGGGATTTTAGAGCGCATGAGGTGAGATCGTGAGGGAGACCACGACCAAAGAGGGGAACAAGATCACCAGGTATGGGGTGTATGAGACCCCCGCTCAGAACAGGTATTCATTCGACTTTAACGGGGGGAAGCTGTTTCCCTGGTTTGGTCTCCCCTCGGAAGGATGGGAACAATACGATACAGACCAAGACGCCAGCTACTTTGGGGTGTGGGTCAATCGAGGGGCTAGGGCCACGGTTACTTACGCCGAGGGTGATGTGAGCGTTGTGCGGTGCGCAACGGGTGAGGAATTCACGCGGGAGCTTAAGAGCATGTCCGATTTCTACGGGGACCCGCCCCCGGCTTTTGTGACTATTGACGACGAAGGGAACGCCACCGCCCACATTCTCCCGAGGCCAGAATGAGCCGCGCCGAACTTCGACAAGCCCTCGCATCCTGTGTCTGGGCTCAGGAGGACGCCCGCGCCGCGGGGGTTGCCGCCTTCGGCATCGGCAACCTAGAAGGGGTCGCCAAGTATGCGGCCCAGCTCGGGAGCTACCGCGCCGCGGCCTATGATCTCGCGGGGGGGATCGAGGGGGCGGGGTTCCCTTGGAGGACCACACCTAGTTACATGGCGAAATGGTACCGCCACCGCCACCAGGTAGGCAAGCGCGCCGCGCGCGCCTTAGCTAAGTGGAAAGGGGGCGCGCTATGACCGGCGAAGATTCCCCCCCGCCCTTCTTCGTTCTCACCCTGGACGAAGACGAGCTGCGCGCCGCGGAGTTTGCGCGGGGCTATGGATGGGGCTCTGCTATCGCGGGGCTTGACTCGGGAGCTAACGAGCTGAACGAAGACGAAGCGCGCGCCATCGCGGCGGCGATCGACTCCGACATGGAAGGGGGACATGACGCTTTCCCCTGCCTCGATTTCGGCTCCAGGGTGGGCAGTGACTTAGCCGACAAGCTGATGAAGCTCTGGAGACTGGTGAACGAGGACTGAGGCGCCCTTAGAAGCCCTCTAATCGAATCAGAGCCCCGGGACGCATGACCCGGGGCTCTTTTTTTGTGCAAGCTCAGGCGGGCTCTCAGGAGCCCGTACATAGAACGAGCCCCGGCCTTGAGACCGGGGCTCGTTTGGGGGTGGGGGCTCTACTCGGATTCGAGAGCCGCTTCCTCAACGGCGCTCATGATGTCGCCCTGTAGTGAGGCGACCCCAGGACAACGGGAGCATCCCAGTAGTATTTGAAGCCCGCGCCGCTGTAGGCAGCAACAGCGCGCTCTGGCCTTCGCCCGCTCGCTCGGTCCTCAATGAACTCCAGACGCCCCGCGCGGGTGTCCAGCTCGAATCCTTGCGCCCTCTGGCGCTCTTGCTCGTGTTCCCAATTCACTTAACACACTCCTTGTTGGCTGGAGAATCCCAGCCCCTACACGCTACCAAATCACCACCGACAAAAACACTCCCCGGGTCATGCCCGATTCCCTCCCCAGCCGGATGCGGACCCTTGGCGGACCTAGGGTCGTTTTGAGCAGGGGACAAGGGGAGCTCTAAGGCATTGGTATACAATCACTTACGAGCAGAACCATGGTCCCCCCTTTCCAAGTGTAAAGGATTTATATGCTTTATTGCATACTGAGCCATGGTTTGTCACGCTATGTGCCATGGTTTATTGCATAATGTGCCATGGTTTCAGGCGATGTCAGTGTTTACGGGGGGGAGGGGCTCCATGCGGTCCGAAACCATACCCCGGTAAGTCACTCTAAAATTTTTACAGGTTCACTTTTCCCTAAATACCCCCCGGACAAAGGTCGCCTTAGTATCAAAGGAGTTACGTAATCAAAAATTTATAGTGCTAAGGGAGTTGTTGAATTGGGGAGTAAGGGGGGTTAGATTTACCTTATGGACATAGAAGAACTGGCTAAGATCACAGAGCGCGCTGCGGGCCTAGAGAAGCGCTGTAAGGAGCTAGAATCAAGATATCGATCCATGGAGCGTCGGCTGCAAGAGGCCAACCAGGAGCTTAAGAAGACGCAGGAGAGGCTATCTCGCGCCCTTAAAAAACGCCGGGGCGATATTTTGAACGTGGACGACGAGCATCTTCTCTTTAAGGCCCGAGCGACTTTGGTATTCAACAAGCATATTGGGGGCGGAAGGGCCCTCAACGTGAGGGGGCCTTACCTCCGCGCGTCGTATAGCGCGAACGGGGAGGAGAAGGGGTCTCTCTTCTCGAAGGCAATGAAGGATCTTCGGACCCGTGGCTGGAAGTAGGGGGACGTTTCGCAACTCGAAGAAGATACCCGACTATGTGCCCATAGCGGATAAGGAGGAGCTGGAGGGAATCGAGTCCCTGAATTCGCTCACGGATAAAAAGGTAGACGCGCTAGAGCACTCAGCGATAACCTACCTAGAGCGGGAGCTAAAGATCCTTACGTCGTCACCGGGGAATTTTGCGGAGGTGGCTCGGGTCTTGAAGATCCTGAAGGAGCATAAGGCGAAAAGTGATCCGCTTCGGGCAAAAGCTACTCATAAAGCAAGAGCCTGGTCAATGGACGATTGACCCTAAGCTGAAGGGGACTCTCCTTCAGGCTGAGATCAAAGGGGCAGAGCGGGCCGCTCGCCTTTTCTCTTGGATAGAGAGCTACTTACATATCCGCACGAAGAAGGGGGAACTTCGGCGGATTAACTTCAATACGATTCAGGAACTCCTCGCGCAGTATGTGGCTTACTGCTGGGCAGTGGGAATCTCCATTCGCGTCATTAACCCGAAGGGGCGCCAAATGGGGACGAGCACCTTTTGGCAGGCGCTTACTATGGCGTTGTGCGAGTTGAGGAAAGGCTACCGAGCGGTGTTAGTCGCGCACAATGAGGCGGGGGCTACGGATATCTTCGGGAAGGCGAAGACTTTCTACCGGGAAATGGAGGAGAGCTGGCCTATCTATTTGGTGGCGGAGCAGAGGAACCGAATGGATTGGTTCAGCGGGTCTTCACTATCGGCAGCGACGATCAAGACGGGGGACGGGCTGGGGAAGGGGGGGAGTATCAACGCGATACACTTCTCCGAGAGCGCTAACTTCATGGATAAGGGGCTGGACGCCGTAGGTGCGGAGGTGAGTATCACCGCGTCTATGGATAAGGGGCCTATGTCTATGGTGATCCACGAATCGACCGCTAAGGGCAGGGATCCCTATTATTACGCTAAGTGCGAGAGGTCGCTTCGGGGGGAGAGCGAATTCCAGCTCATATTTTTGCCGTGGTTCTTAGAGAAGGGCTACAGCATGACCTGGGAGGAGTTCCGCCTGGGGCATACGAAGCGGGGGAGGCCCGACCCCGGCAGTCGCTTCCAGCCTAAGAAGGACGAGAAGGCGCTTAGACTCCTCCTAGCGAATCAAACGGTCGCGGAGCACCAGGTATTCTATCGCTACAACTATGAGCTCACCGACGAGCAGCTTATCTGGCGGCGCTGGGCTATCGGGAGTATCTGTAAAGGAAAACTCGATTTATTTCAGAGATACTACCCGTCTACCTACGAGGAGGCGTTCACTGCTTCGACTAACTGTATGTTTAGCGAGGATACCCTGGAGTTCTACAGAGGGCTGAACAAGATCGCGCCCCACACCGGAATGCTCGTAGAGAAGCCGGATTACAAGGGTCCGCCGCGGCTGGGGTATGATTTCAGGGAAATGAGGAGGGAGGCAAGCCCCCTGAAAATATGGGAAATGCCCGTAGAATCAGAGCGCTACGTGGTGGGGGCGGATCCCGGCGGCGCTAACGTCCACAGCGACCCTAACTGTGCCTATGTCCTAAAGAAGAGGGACATGAGGGTGGTAGCCTGTGTGTATGGGACTATGGACTGGGAAAAATTCAGCGACTTGGTTGAAGCTACGTCTGTGTTCTATAACGAGGCGCTCCTCGCGGTCGAAAATAACCTCAACCGCGCTATTTGCTCTCGTCTTCATAGCAGAGG
>MDTB01141427.1_pt1 | contig 16397 bp, 10 predicted proteins | sample 811161 | NCBI WGS metagenome assembly MDTB01 (sample SAMN05326650, study PRJNA326480) | marine metagenome | isolation source: seawater | place: Mediterranean Sea | collected 2009 | reverse complement strand
TTGCGCTCGTAGCCGTACAGCGCCTGATCGCGCGTCCCTGCGGCGTAGCGCGTCGTGTCCAAACTGTTGGCGGCGGAGAAGCTGGCGTTCAGTTTGGTGCCGTACTTGCCCCCGAGCTTGCTTCCTTTGGGAACGGTGTAAAATACCTCCGCACTGGCGCTGGTTTCCCCCGTGATGACTGTGGCGTAGGGGTAGAGGGTCGCCGCCAAATTGTACGTGTGCTGCTGGGTGACGGCAGGGATGTAATTGATGGGCAGGTCAAACAACCGCAAATCCCGATCGGACCGAAAGCTCATGTTGTCTACCATTTTGGCGGTGAGCAACATCCCCAAGCCTTTTTTGCTGTAGCCCAAGGTGGCCAAGAAGGCCTCGCCGTTCCGATACGTGTAGCCGTTGTCAGCGCTTGGGTCGTTGATCTTGCCTGCGTATTCCGCGCTGGCGATCCACCCCTTGCGCACGGCGTTCAACCGGTACGACCAAGACCCGACGTTTTGGGGCATCGCCAGCACGAGGCTGTCCACGTTGAATGAGGTGCCTGGCTGGAACTTGCTCACGAAGCTCGCACCCAGCGTCACCTTCGTCGGTTTGTCCGCCCAAGCCGAGACCAAGGTGTTCACATCGGCTTCGGCGTCCACGGCCCGGACCACGCCTGGTCCGTTGATCAACCCGTTGCGGAAGTCAAAACGCTGCTTGCCGTAGATGAATTTGAGCCGAAGCCCGTCCTTGGGTGTCAGCACGAGGCGGAACCCGTCCAAGGCGTTGTCGATGCCCAGGTTGCGCTCCTCGTAGGCACGCAACACGAGCCCGCTTCCGAATTGGTCGTAGAAGTTGCCAATCGTAACGTCGATGCCTCGATCTCGGTCCGCATATCGTGCGAAGCGGTACCCCACGCCGCTCCCATCGAAACGTCCCGGAAAGCCCAGGACGGAATTCAAATAACTCTCATACCGAAGGCCAGCGCTGAAGTCTCCTTGGTTGTAGAGCACGTTTGCAAACGCATTGTATCCTGTTTTGGACGGAGGAACCACGGCACCAATGAGGGTGTCCTCGGCGTAGGATTGCCAAAGAATGCCGACGTTGCCGGACACTTGGGCCGGCGCTTGGTCTTGGGCCATGACGGTCACGCCAGCCAACATGGCCAGCCACAACCCAGCCCCTCGGGCGACGATGCTCAAGTTCATTCGGCGAGCTTCAGCAATTCCTCGTAAAGCTCGTATTCGTCTCCGTCGGCGTAGTTGTTGTGTGACCAAACCACGTTGCCTTCGCTGTCCACCACAAACGTGTGCGGCACGTTTTGCACGTTCAGCGCGCGGGCAAAATCGCGATTGGGGTCCAGCAGGATGTCGTAATCCCAACCTACGCTGTTCACGTAAGGGGCCACCCGATTCACAGAACGCTGGTCGTCGATGCTCACGGCCACAATGCGCACACCGGTTTCGTCCACCCAGTCCTCGTAGAGTTCAGCGTAGTTGTTCAACTCCCGCTTGCATGGGCTGCACCAGGTGGCCCAAAAACAGAACACTGCAGGCCCTTCGTCGCCCACCAAGCTCGCGGTGTTCACGGTGTTGCCCTCGATGTCCTTGAGCGCCACGTTGGGCAAGGTTTGGGCTGAGGCTTGGAAAGTGAACGCCATGAAAAGGGCGGCGGTCAACATGGCGAGTGGGGTCTTCATCATGGGCGTGTTGGTGTGCTGTTGCACGATTCGTGCCAAAAATAGCACGGGAGTCTTGACTGCAGATGGGTTAACTTTGATGCATGAAACAGCTTTTCATGTTTTGCATGTCTGTGTGCCTTGTGGGCGCACTGAATGTGGCCCAGGCCCAAATCAGCCTGGAGATTTTGGACGCGCCTGACACCGTGCATGTGTCCCTCGACACGTTGAGCACCATCGACGTACAGGCGTACTGGGACGTCACCAACGTGGGCGAGGAGTCACTGGACGTGTTGGTCACCCGCTCCTTCATGGAGATGGCGGACCCCTTCAACTTCCCCTACGTCGAAGATGGACCAGGGTCGTACGAGCGCTTTTGCTGGGGCCCCTTGTGCTATCCATTTGGCACCGTGGCGTCGGCGGATCAAGGTTCTGCCCTGGTCACCTTGGCACCCGCGGACACCAACGACACCTTCAAGGCGGATTTTTACCCCAATGGTGTGGCTGGCGTGACCACCATCAAGTACTGCTACCAAACGCCAGGCAACGCGTCGAACGCCGTGTGCCACGAGGTGACGTTCGTGGTGGACGCCACGTCCGACGTGACGGATTTGTCGTCCAGCGTGGCGTGCAGCCTCATGCCCAACCCGGCGACCGACTTGGTGACCTTGAGCATGGACCGTGCCCTGGATGGCGTGGTCGAGTTCCGAAACTTGGTGGGTCAAGTGGCGATGCGTGAACGCATCCAACCTGGGGTGACCCAGCAAGTCGTGAGCTTGGACGGCCTGACGGAGGGAATTTGGCTGGTCAGCGTGGCTTCCGAAGGTCGCGTGCTGGCCACGCAGCGACTCGTGATTCGCTGAGAGATAGTTCCCCACAATTTGCACGGGCGGTTGTGCATCCTTTGGATGAGCAACCGCCCGTACTGTGTTCATTCGTGATGAACTTCGTCTCTTCATGCAACAGAACAACCTGAAACGGGAGGCGCTCGAATACCATGCCCGCGAACGCCGAGGCAAGGTGGAGGTGGTCCCCACCAAGCCCTACAGCACGCAGCGTGACCTCAGCCTGGCCTACAGCCCTGGCGTGGCCGAACCTTGCATGGCCATTGCCGAGGAGCCCCAAGATGTCTACAAGTACACCGCCAAGGGCAACTTGGTCGCAGTGATCAGCAACGGCACCGCGGTGTTGGGGCTTGGCGACATCGGTCCTGAGGCAAGCAAGCCCGTGATGGAAGGGAAGGGGGTGTTGTTCAAGGTGTTTGCTGACATCGATGTGTTTGACATTGAAGTGGACGCGACCGACGTCGATCAATTTGTCGCCACGGTGAAAGCCATTGCGCCCACCTTCGGCGGCATCAATTTGGAGGACATCAAAGCGCCGGAAGCGTTCGAGATCGAGCGCCGTCTGAAGGAGGAGTTGGACATCCCGTTGATGCACGACGACCAGCACGGCACGGCCATCATCAGTGCGGCGGCGTTGATCAACGCGCTGAAGCTCGCCGGCAAGAACATTGAAGACATCCGTGTGGTGGTCAGCGGTGCCGGGGCTGCCGCCATGTCCTGTTTGGACATCTACGAGCAACTAGGCATGAAGCGTGAGCATGCCGCCGTGTTCGACAGCCGCGGCCACATCCACGCGGGCCGAGAAGGATTGGGCGAGAGCAAGCAGCGATACGCCACGAAGAAAGCGTACGACAGTTTGGCCGACGCCATGAAAGGGGCCGACGTGTTTTTGGGCTTGAGCAAAGGTGGACTTGTGGACGCTTCGATGGTCCAAGGCATGGCCGACAACCCCATCGTGTTTGCCTTGGCCAACCCCGATCCAGAAATTGGGTACGAGGAAGCCATGGCGTCCCGTGAAGACGTCATCATGGCCACCGGACGCTCTGACCACCCCAACCAGGTCAACAATGTCCTCGGGTTCCCTTACATCTTCCGCGGTGCCTTGGACGTGCGGGCAACGGGCATCAACGACGCGATGAAGCTCGCCGCAGTGCGCGCCATCGCCACGCTGGCGGAAGAAAATGTGCCCGACGAGGTCAGCGAGGCTTACGGGGAAGGGGCGTTGACCTTTGGGCGGGATTTGATCATCCCCAAGCCGTTGGATCCGCGACTGATTGCCACGGTGGCTCCGGCGGTGGCACAAGCGGCCATGGAGTCCGGCATTGCCGGCTCGCCCATCGACGATTGGGAGGCGTACAAGCGTGAACTGGAAATGCGGTTGGGGAACGATTCCACCTTCTCCCGCAACATCGCCACCCGGGCGGCGCGCGACCCGAAGCGAGTGGTGTTTGCGGAAGCAGAGCACTACAAGGTTCTCAAGGCTGCAGAAATGGCCATGGACGAAGGCATCGCCCATCCCATCTTGTTGGGACGGAGCGCGCGCATCCAGGCGTTGATTGAGGAAAACAACCTCGAGTTGGAGGGCGCGACCATCCTCGACCCACGTGGCGACGAGGAGGCCGAGCGCCGCAAGGCCCTCGGGGCGGTGCTCTTTGATCGGCGCATGCGACATGGCCTGACGGCCTTGGAGGCCGAGCGCCAAATGCGCCAGCGCAATTACTTCGGGTCCATGCTCGTGGACCAAGGAGAAGCCGACGCGTTGGTGTCGGGCTTGACGCGGAACTACCCCAACGTGATTCGGCCTGCTTTGCAAGTGATTGGCAAGGGCAAGGGCGTGGACAAGGTGGCGGGGATGTACATCCTCCAGACCAAAAACGGCCCCATGTTCTTCGCCGACACCACGGTCAACACCGACCCGACGGTCGAGGACATCGTCAACATCACCTTGCTTGCGGCCGAGGCGGTGCGCAACCTCCGAATTGTCCCGCGCATCGCGCTGCTCAGCTATTCCAACTTCGGCAGTTCAAAAGGGCGTGACGCTGAAAAGATGGCCGAGGCGGCGCGGTACCTCCATGTGCACCACCCGGAGCTCATCGTGGACGGCGAAATCCAGGCCAACTTCGCGATGAACCAAGAGATGCTGGGTGAGAGCTTCCCGTTCAGCTCCTTGCACAAACGCCGCGTCAACACCCTCATCTTCCCCAACCTGTCGGCGGGCAACATCAGCTACAAGTTGTTGCACGAGATGGCGGGGATGGACGCCCAAGGCCCGGTGCTTTTGGGCATGCGCAAGAGTGTGCACATCCTTCAAATGGGCTCGAGCGCCAAGGAGATTTTGGACATGGTTCGTTTGGCGGTGGTCGACGCCCAGATCAAGAGCATCCAGCCATGATTCATCACCTGCACGGCCGCCTCGTCGAGAAGCACCCCACACACGTGGTGGTGGAGTGCGCAGGGGTGGGGTATTTCGTGGCCATCAGTTTGACCACCTTCGACCAATTGGGGGACCATGAATTGGTCAAGATCCACACCCACATGGTGGTCCGCGAGGACGCCCAGCTGCTCTACGGGTTTGCCACTGCCGAGGAGCGGAGCTTGTTCTTGCTGCTTTTGGGCGTGAATGGGGTGGGCGCCAACACGGCCCGGCTCATCTTGAGCGCCATGGACCCCGCCACCGCGTCGCTCGCGATTTCGTCAGGCGACGTGGATGCCATGAAGCGGGTGAAAGGCATCGGGGCCAAAACCGCCCAGCGAATCATCGTCGACTTGCAAGACAAGGTGGGCGCAGCAGAGGCTTCCACCCCTTTGGCGCCAGGAACTTCTGCAGTCGCGCACAATACAACCAAGGTGGATGCGTTGGGGGCTTTGACATCGCTCGGTTTTGACAAGGCCAAATGCAACAAAGTGCTCGACAAACTCTTGGCATCCCAGGGAAATTCGGCCACGCTGGAAGGTCTAATCAAAGCCGCCTTGCGCGAACTTTGACGCCCACCGACGATTGAACAGGCGAGACGAATGACCACCCAACCTCACATGGGTTTTGCACGCATGGTTGCGACTGTGCTTTGCTGTCTTGCGCCCTGGGCTTCAGACGTCTGGGCCCAAACCTCAGGCGCCTCGTCCGACTCGGTCACCTACAACCTTCCCTTCCCCCACGACAACTCGGACCCCTACAACCCCACCGAATTTCCAGGCGGGGTGTCGTTGCAGTGGCCCAGCAACTTCAATTACGGCGTGGTGTACAACCCCGTCACCGGGATGTACGAAGTGCAACAAACCATCGGCGACACGCTCTTGTTCCGGCCGTCCAGCATGTTCTCGTTGGACGAGTATTTGAACTACAACATCGAGGGCAACCTGAGCGAATTCTGGAACGAGCTCCAGGATGAGGAAGACGCCGCGGACAAGGCCTTCGCCCCCAAGCTCGAGATCGACAGCGAGCTGTTCGAGATGATTTTCGGCAGCAACGAAATTGAAATCAAGCCGCAAGGGACCGCCGAAATCACCTTGGGCTACACCTGGAACAACACCGAGAACCCACGGATCCCAGAGCGTCAGCGCAGGGCGGGTGCCGTAAACTTCGACCAGCGCATCCAGCTGAACATCGGGGGAAGCATCGGCGACAAGATTGAGTTGGGCACCCAGTTCAACACGGAGTCGCTGTTCGATTTTGAGAACCAGATGAACATCGGCTTCCAAGGAGAGGAGGACGACATCTTGAAGAACATCGAGGCGGGAAACATCAACATGCCGCTCAACAGCAGTTTGATTGTCGGCTCCCAGAGCTTGTTCGGTGTGAAGTTGGAAACGCAGTGGGGACGCCTCTACAACACCACAGTGTTCAGCCAGCAGAAAGGCGAGCGGAGCGAAATCGAAGTCGAGGGTGGGTCCCAAACTCAGGAGTTCGACATCCGCGCCGACGACTATGAGGCCAACCGCCACTACTTCCTGTCGCAGTACTTCGTCGACCAATACGACGTGGCCATGCGGTCCTTGCCGGTGCCCAATTCCGGGGCGATGATCAACCGGATTGAGGTGTACGTTGTGAACACCCAGGCCAACACCCAAGACGTGCGAAACATCGTCGCGTTTACCGACTTGGGCGAGCACCCCGATTACGTGTCGACCAACTTGCCGTTGGGCAACCTCACCGACAACACCAGCGTGTTCGACGGGGCCTTGCTCGAGCCGGCGACTGAGGCGACGCCCAACCGGGCGCCGACCAACTTCAACAACGACCTGTTCCGCAGTTTGACCTTGGACGAAGGCGTCATGGACTTCACGGGTGCCAACCAGGCCATCTCGGGAGCTTTGGGTGGACAGCTCAAGCAGGGTGTGCACTACGAGCGCGTCGGGAACGCGCGGAAGTTGAGCCCCTCGGAATTCACCTTCAACAGCCGGTTGGGATTCATCTCGTTGCGCCAGTCTCTCAACAACGCCGAGGTCTTGGCGGTCGCTTACGAATACACCTTGGACGGGGAGACCTACCAGGTCGGAACGTTGAGCCAGGACGGGTACGCCGCACCTGGCTCGTTGATTTTGAAGATGCTGAAGTCGTCGGTCACCCAGGTGAAGCTGGACAACGGCGACCAGGCCCCGCTCTGGCGGGTGATGATGAAAAACGTCTACTCCATGGGGGCGTTTGGTGTGAGCAACGAGGACTTCCGTCTGGACGTGTGGTACAACGACCCCAACTCCGGGGTGGACCTCAATTACATCCCACGTGAACCGCTCGAAGGCCAATTGCTCGTGCAAGTCTTGGGCATGGACCGAATCGACATCAACGGACTGCCCAACCAAGACGGGGTGTTCGATTACGTGGACAATGCCGCGGTCAACGGCGGCACCATCAACAGCCAAAACGGCCGCATTTTCTTGCCATCTGTGGAGCCGTTTGGCGACAACCTGCGCAACCGCATCGCCGAGTACGTCCAGGGGGCGGAGAGCATCGTCCCAAGCGACAAGGAAGCCGTGGTCAACGCCTTGGCCCAAACCTTGGTCTTTCAGCCGCTCTACGACAGCACCAAAACCGCGGCCCAGCAGATTCCATCGCTGAACCGTTACCGCATCAAGGGACGTTTCCAGTCGCAGAGTTCCTCCGAGATCCAACTCAACGCCCTCAACGTTCCTGAAGGATCTGTGACCGTCACGGCCGGTGGGGTGCGCTTGGTCGAAAACCGGGACTACACGGTCGACTACAATTTGGGTCGGGTGCGGATCATCAACGATGGCCTGCTTGAATCAGGCCAGACCATCAAGGTTTCCCTGGAGTCGAACTCGCTCTTCAACATCCAAACGAAGACCCTCATGGGCACGCGTTTCGATTATGTGGCCAGCGACAACTTCAACATCGGAACCACCTTGTTGAACATGCGCGAGCGGCCGTTGACACGGAAGGTGAACATGGGGGACGAGCCCGTGAACAACACGGTGGTGGGGGCCGACTTCTCGTGGCAAACGGAAAGCCGCTTGCTGACCGAACTCATCGACCGGCTGCCCTTCTACAGCACCTCTGCGAAGTCCACCTTCGACATCTCGGCGGAGGGCGCATACTTGATTCCAGGACACAGCCGTGCGGTGGGAGACGAGGGCACGGCCTACATCGACGATTTCGAGGGGTCGCAGAGCACCATCGACTTGCGTGCCATCAACCGTTGGTTCTTGGCGTCGACGCCCCGTTGGCAGGACACGCGCTTCCCCGAGGCCCGTTTGGAAAACGACCTCACGTCCAACTACAACCGCGCAGGGCTGAGCTGGTACACCATCGACCCCTCGCTGATCAACGGCAGTTCGTTGCAAGACGGTCAGGTGGACGCGGAGGTGCGCCAAGACCACCGCATGCGTCAAATCCTGTTGCGTGAACTTTACGAGAAGGGGGACTACAGCAACAGCGCCACCGCGGGCATGCCGTCCAACCTGCCGACGTTGGACTTGACCTACCGTCCAACGGAGCGAGGGCCCTACAACTACGAGCCTTTTGACGGCTCCGATTATTCTTCAGGGTTGGAAGAGGACGGCACTTTGCGCGATCCTGAGTCCCGTTGGTCCGGGGTGCAGAGGGCCCTGATGACCACAGACTTCGAGGCGGCCAACATCGAGTACTTCCAGTTTTGGGTCATGGACCCGTTCAACGAGGACTCGGAGAACGAGACGGGTGGCAAGTTGTACGTCAACCTCGGCAACGTCAGCGAGGACGTCTTGAACGACAGCCAGCTTGAATTTGAGAACGGCCTGCCCTCGGCCAACAATGAGCTGGAGACCGACACCAGCACGTGGGGGGTGTATCCCGACCCGACCACGTTCAACGTGGTGAATGCGTTTGACAACAGCACCAACGACTACAGCGTCCAGGATGTCGGCCTCGACGGGCTGAACTCAGATGCCGAGCGGACCTTCTTTGCGTCGTGGCTCGACGGGTTGGAGACGGACTTGGCGCCGGACGCGTTTGCGCAATACCAAAGCGACCCTTCGGCCGACGATTTCCGCTATTTCCGGGACCCCATCGCCCAGGAAAACGAGGAGGACCTCCTGGAGCGGTACCAGTTCTTCAGCCGGTACGAGGGCAACTCCAACACCCAGCAACCCAACGGGTACCCCATCACCCAAACGACGATTCCAAACACGGAAGACATCAACGAGGATTTGACCTTGGGCACCATCGAGTCGTACTACCAATACGAGATTCCGATGGCCCCAGCGGACTTGACGTCCGACAACATCGGCAAGGGGTACCTCGCAGACATCTTGGAGACGGTGTCCAAGACCAACGGGTCGGCCGAGCAGCGTCCCATCAAGTGGTACCAGTTCAAGATTCCGGTCAAGGAATACCAACAAGCCTTCAACGGCATCAGCGATTTCCGCTCGATCCGATTCATGCGGATGTTCATGCAGGGCTGGAAGGAGCCGGTCACGTTGCGCTTTGCACGCATCGAGTTGGTGCGTGGCGAGTGGCGCCGATATGAGCAAAGCTTGGCCGGCTTGCAGGAAGTTGAGGTGGACGATCCGACGGGAACGCAGTTTGCCTTGACGGCGGTGAACTTGGAGGAAAACGGGGTGCGTCAACCTGTGCCTTACGTGATTCCACCGGGCATCAACCAAGAAATCGACCCCTCCAACTTGAACCAACGCCGTTTGAACGAGCAGTCGCTGGCGCTCGAGGTGTGCGGCTTGGAAGACGGCGACGCACGGGCGGCGTACCGGAACATCAACTTCGACATGCGGATGTACGAGCGCTTAAAGATGTTCGTGCACGTTGAGGCGGGTCGGGCCGACGAGATTTTGAGCGAGGGCGACCTCAACGTTTTCGTGCGTTTGGGAAGCGATTACGACCAGAACTACTACGAGTATGAGATTCCGCTGAAGCCCACGCCCATCAACGTCACGGCGTTGACGGACTACGACATTTGGCCGCTCGAGAACAACATCGACATCAACCTCGATTCCCTGCGTCTCTTGAGCCTCGACAAGCTGAGGAACCGTTACGTAAACGGCGACATTTCACCCACGGGCGTGTATTCCTTGGTGAACGACGGCAAGCGACTGTCGGTGAAAGGAAACCCTACGTTGTCCAACGTGGTGACCGTCATGGTCGGCATCCGGAACCCGGACAAGGATTTGGAGCAGCCGCTGTGGACCAGCGACGACGGCCAGCCGAAGTGCGCGGAGATGTGGGTGAACGAATTGCGCCTGTCTGGCTTCAATGAGGAAGGCGGCTGGGCGGCCGTGGCTCAGGCGAACGCGACGCTGGCCGATTTGGCGAACGTGAGCGTGGCGGCCAACATGTCCGTGCCGGGCTGGGGTGGACTTGAGGAGCGTGTGCAGGAACGCCAGCGGGAGACCATGCAAGGGCTCGACGCCAACGGCACCATCCAGCTGGGCAAGTTGTTGCCGGAGAAGCTGGGCGTGACCTTGCCCATGTATTTGGGCTACAGCAACCAAACGAGCACACCACAGTTCGACCCGCTGTCTCCAGATGTGGAGGCCACCGATTTGGCCGCAATTGCCGATTTGATTGACAACCCCGACGACTTGGACGCCATAGGTTCTCGCCAGCGCGACGCCCGCACGATCAACCAAGTTCGAAGCATCAACTTCTCCAACGTGAAGATTGCCCCACAGGTGGGCAAGGGTGGGGGATCTAAAGACCGGAATTCCCGTGGCAAGGACAACGCGGGCAAAGGCAAGGACAGCCGAGATGCCGGTGGGCGTGACTCGGGCGGTAAGAACTCAGGCAGCCGTGGTGGTGCCCAGGGAGGACGAGGCGGAAACAGCAGCAGCGGCGGGGGATTGCTATCCGTAATCAGCCCTGCCAACTTCTCGGCGAACTACAGCTACAACGAGCAGTACCGCCAGGACATCTACACGGACAACTTCCGAAACGTGGAGCACCGTGGCGCCCTCAATTACAACTGGCAGCCTCGTCCCAAAAAGCGTGAGCCGTTCTCGAAGGTGGGTTTCTTGCGGGACGCCAAGTATCTGAAGCTCATCAAGGACTTCAACTTCTACCTCTTGCCCAAGCAAGTCTCGGCGTCCAACCAAATGCAGCGCATGTACGAGGTTAGCCAAGTGCGTGACAACATGGAGGTGCTGAACCCTGGATTGGGGCTGGAACCCATCATCGTTCCTCAGGTTGTCAAAACTTGGAACTGGAACCGGAATTACACGGTCAAGTATGATTTGACCCAAGCGCTGAAGTTCGATTACCAAGGAAGTGCCCAGGCGCTCGTCTTGGAAGATGCCGGTGAAATCCCCAGCGAGGTGGACGACCCCGACGCGTACAACGACTACCGTGATGCGGTGGAATCCAGCCTCATGCAAGGCGGTGAACTCACGACTTACAACCACCAAGTCAACGGGACGTATAAACTTCCGCTCGACAAATTCCCGCTGACCGACTGGGTCAGCCTCGACACGCGTTACCAGAGCTCGTTCCGTTGGGACCGCGCGCCGTTTGCGCAGGACACCCTCGGCAACACCATTCAAAACAGCCGCAACATCAGCCTGAACGCGCAGGCCAATTTGAAGAACTTCTACAACAAGGTGCCCTACCTGAAGGAGATCAACAACAAGCGTCGCCCACGACCCAAGGATCGCGAAGTGAGCAACGAGCGTCGCGACGGGTTTGGCAACATCGAGGAAGAGGAGGAAAAGGAAAAGCGCGACATCAACCCGCTTGAGCACGTTCTGCGGTTTGCCATGGGGTTGCACAACGTGAGCGCGACATACTCGAGGAACGAAGGCACATTGTTGCCGGGCTACGCTCCAACAGCGACCTTCGCAGGCTTTGATGAACCTCTTTGGAGAGAGGGAGGTTTTTGGCCAGCAGGAGGCAGAGGTTTGAGTGCACCGGGCTTGCCCTTCCTGCTGGGTCATCAGCAGACCGACGTGTTTGGCAACGGGTTTGGTGAAGGCACCTACGCCTACGAAGCCGCGTCCAACGGGTGGCTCGTGGAGCAGCCCAACTTGAACAATCAGTACACGGAGTCGTACAGCGAGACGTTCAACGCCCGCGCGACGCTGGAGCCGATCCGCGACTTCAAGATGGAATTGACGGCCAACCGCACCATCAGCCGCAACCACCAGAGCTTCTTCAGGTACGACGATGACCTGCAGGATTACGTGAATGAATCGGCCCAGGAAACCGGGAACTTCACGGCCACTGTGCTGACTTGGCCAACGGCGTTTGTGGACGACGACAGCACGTACACGAACTCGGTGTGGGAGGCATTCCTGGCAGGTCGGAGCGCCGTCAGCGCCCGCCAGAACGAGCTCAACTACAACGACGACTTGGTCGACATCAATGGCCAGGAATACGCGCCCGGTTTTGGCCCCATCAGCCAGAATGTGGTCATCCCGTCGTTCATGGCCGCCTACCTGGGCATGGGGGCCGAGGACGTCCCGCTGGATGTATTCCAAGCCCCGGTTCGCCCCAACTGGCGCGTCAGCTACGACGGCCTCTCGAAGAATCCAACGCTCAAAAAGAAGTTCAAGCGCTTCAGCCTGAACCACACCTACCGGAGCACCATGTCGTCGTCCTACACGACAAACTTGAGCTACGAAGGCGACGAGGCCGGGCGCCCTGTGGCGACGAATCAAGGGGAGTTCCAGGACTACATCGCGCAGCGCCAGTTCAACACGGTGACCATTTCGGAGCAGTTGTCTCCGCTTGTGGGGGTGGACGTGAGCATCAAGACGGCGAACAAGAATGAACCGCAGTTGAAGTTCGAGATCACTCGGGACCGGAACGTGAATTTGGGCTTGAGCAACTACCAGATCACCGAGACCAAAACCAAGGGCGTCGTCATCGGCGTCGGCTACAAGTTCGACGATGTGCCCAACCCGTTCCTCAAAACGTACGGCAAGCTGCCCATTAAGATGTTGAAGAAGACCGATTTTTTGGTTCGGGCGGACATCAACATCCGGGAGAACAGCACCGTGATTCGCAAGATGGTGGAGCAGCAGAACCAGGTTACAGCCGGCCAGCGACTCGTCTCCATCAAACTGAGTGGCGACCTCGAGGTGAGCGACAAGATGACCCTGCGGATGTTCTACGACCAGCAAATCAACAAGCCCAAGGTGTCGACGTCGTTTGCGACCACCAACATCAGTTCCGGCTTGGCCTTGCGTTTCAACTTGACGCAGTGATTTGGCGGCCCTTCGGGTTGAACAAAATCATGGTGGCGGCTGTACCTTCGCCGCATGAACATTCCTGACAACCTTAAGTATACCAAGGAGCACGAGTGGGTGCGCCTTGAAGGTGATGTCGCCGTTGTGGGCATCACGGATTTTGCCCAAGGTGAGTTGGGCGACATCGTCTTTGTGGAAGTGGAGACGGTGGATGAAACCCTGGATGCGGATGAGGTGTTTGGAACCGTCGAAGCGGTGAAAACCGTGAGCGACCTGTTCCTCCCCGTGGCTGGAGAAATCGTGGAATTCAACGAGGCGGTTGAAGACGATCCTGCCTTGGTCAACAACGACCCTTACGGCGAGGGCTGGCTCATCAAAGTGAAGGTGAGCAACCCCGCAGACGTCGACGGATTGCTCGACGGCGAGGCTTACAAGAACGTCATCGGATGATCCTGTTCGGCGGATGGCATCTGGGGTGACCCAAAACGTCGGCGCACGTGTGTGGTGGGGCCCCGTCCTTGTCACCACAGGTGCGTTGTGCATGCACGCCCTTCCAGGGGGAGATGTTCGCGCCGAAGACTGGTGGGCCTTGTGGCACATGGACAAGGTGCTCCACTTCGTGGCGTTTGCGACCTGGGGCCTGGCCATGTCTGTGGCGTTGGCCAAGCAGCGCTTGTTCCAGACGGGGGTGCGTTTTGAAGTCGTTATGATGGTGGCTGCGGCCATTTTCGGCACGATCCTTGAATGTGTGCAAGATGTGTGCGTTCCCAGCCGTTCTGCAGACTTGATGGATGTGGTGGCCGACGTGGCAGGTGTGGCCCTGGCGTTGTTGACCTTCCGAGTCATCTTTGGTTGCAGACCGGGAAGAATCGCAACCGATTGATTAATTTCACCTCCTCAAACCCCGTCTCATGCTTCGCAGAAAGACCCCCCAGGCCGACCTCGAGAACAAGCGCTCCACATGGAGGGCCCTCGGCTTCGTCGCCACCCTGTCCTTGATTTTGTCGGCCTTGGCCTGGACGTCCTACGATGTGGCCATCACCCGGGCACTCGATTTTGAAGCGGACCTTCTCGAAGACGAGGAAATCCCAGTGAACGTGGTGACCCCGCCGCCACCACCACCTCCCCCTCAGCAGACCACAGTGATTGAGATCGTCGACGACGAGGAGGAAATCGAGGAAGAGTTGGAGATCGAGGACATCGAACTTGACGAAGACACCGAGATTGAGATCATCGAGGACGACGAAGACTTCGAAGACGACACCCCGTTCATGATCGTGGAGAACATGCCTGCGTTTGGGCCTTGCACCAGCATGCGCGGCGACGAGCGCCACCAGTGCACTCAAATGGAAATCATCAAGTACGTGAGTGGAAACACCAAGTACCCGCCGATCGCGAAGGATGCAGGCATCCAGGGCACGGTCTTTGTCTACTTCGTCGTGGGCAAGAACGGCAAGGTGAAGGACGTGAAGGTGCTCCGTGAAGTGGATCCCCGTTTGGACAAAGAAGCGGTGCGTGTGGTGGAAAGCCTGCCTCAATTCGAGCCCGGCCAACAGCGCGGCAAGGCGGTGTCGGTGCAGTACACCATCCCGGTGAAGTTCATCATCCGCTGAACCAGCTGATTCCTTCGAACCAGCCGTCGACGGCCATCAGGCCGTAAATCGAAAAGAGGAGTGCCCCCCAAGGCATTCCTCTTTTAGCGTAGAGGTAGATGCTCACAGCGTCGATGACCATCCAGTAGATCCAATTGATGGGGTCGCCATGGATCATCCACCATGTGCCGATTACGCTGAACACGGTGGTGAAGGCGTCCAGGGCCGGCATGCTTGACCCACGCTTCTTGAGCCATGGGATCAAGGCCGCCCAGGCCACGGCCCCAGCGCCTACAGCGGCGACGTGGGACAACCATCCGTGCAGGGTCATCTGCCATTCGCTGTCGGCCGACAACCATGCGCCGTATCCAGCCATCACAAGGTAGAAGCCATGCAGGCCGGTTTCAGCTTGGAGCTTGCGGTGCCAACAGGCCCAGCCCAGCCCGACAGCCCCCAAGGCGGCAAACACATACGCCAGGGGAAGTTGACCTTGGAGGTAGAGGCAGGTGTAGGCCAAGTTGAGCACCACGCCGGCCACTTCTGCTGCCCTCACCATGGCCATTGGGCCAAGATGTGTTTCACCCGCGCGTCAGGGGTGTCTCCCTCGGCGACGAGGTGCTGACGGTGCGCCAAGTGGGCTCGGTATTGGGCTTCGAGGGCGAGCCGATCCCCGAGTCTGGGCATGCTTCGCAAGGAATCCTCCTCCCAGACATCCAGTGTCGGACACAAAATGTGCAGGTCCACCGAGGGCCAGGGTGGCGTCAACGGATGCCAACTGAACCCCAACACGTGTTCTGACCACATGCGCAAGACGAGGTCCCCGGTGTCGCAGACAACCCCAAGATATCCGGCGCGGGCGATGTCGGCAGCCGCTTCAGTTTGGGAGTCGTGCAACTCGTCGAACGTCTCTTCCGTCACCTGTCCGTTCAGCACAGCGGGGTGCCTCCGGGCGTGCTCTTCAACCATGGGCCATCCAAGTCGGCCGGCGAGGAGCTCGGCGAACGTGGTTTTCCCAGAGTTCTCGACCCCGGTCACCACCACTCGTTTGAAAGGGACGCGCTCAGTCATGCTTCAAGGACGGGGTTGGTCTTGGAATTCGCAAAGGCAAGGCTCGGACATGAGCACCTTCACCTGGGGCAACATGCTGGAAACGAGCTCTTGCTCTTCTGCGGTCATGTCGTTGTGGAGCAAGTCAAGGGTGCGCAAGTTGGGCAGGTCTCCCAACGAGGCGGGATACCGTCCGATGAGGTTGCCCCACAAGGCCAAATGGCGCAACGACACCATGTGGTCCACGTCCAAAGGAATTTCTTCGATGAAGTTGTCCCCAAAACTCAGCGTTTCCAGCTGGTCCATGCGAAGCAGGACATCTGGGAAGGCGTCGAATCGGTTTTGGTCCAGAAGGAGGACCTGAAGCGCCTCCATGTCGGCCAGCCATAGGGGCAGGTCGCTCAGGCGGTTCTTGTGCAGCATCAGCACGCGCAGTGCCGTAAGCTCAACCAGCCCTTGGGGCAAGGCTTGCAATTTGTGCCGGGTCAAATCCAGGGCCACGACAGGCGTGCCAGCCCGGTGCGCTGTCAGGGCGTCGTCGAGGTCGTCGAACCAAACGGTGCCCGCACCCACTCCGGGAATGCCATCGCGCCGCGCCTGGCCCCATGCCAGCGTGCACGTTGCCATCGCGGCCAG
>MDTB01116710.1_pt1 | contig 16398 bp, 18 predicted proteins | sample 811161 | NCBI WGS metagenome assembly MDTB01 (sample SAMN05326650, study PRJNA326480) | marine metagenome | isolation source: seawater | place: Mediterranean Sea | collected 2009 | reverse complement strand
TGATGGCGGAGAGTGCATTACGCGCATTGCGCACATGTGCGCCATTCAAATTGCCATACAACCAATACGATATGTGGAAAGATATCATCTTCACGTTTGACCCCAAGGAAGCGCTTGGATAATGAACCTATTATATAATATCAGGGCATTTGCCCGACTGGCATGCACGCCGGCGCTGGCAACGATCATCCTAGTTGCGACCGCCGACACACCTACACGGGCTCAGCTTCGCGTCGACATTACCCGTGGGACAGCCCAACCCTTGCCTATCGCTATTCCAAAGTTTATCGGCAAGACCCGGCAGGAAATCGAGACCGGACGTAATATAGCGAACTTGATCTCGGCCGACCTTGAACGTTCGGGATTATTCAAACCGATTGACCGCCGTGCCTTCATTCAAAAAATATCGGGGCGTCAGGTTCAGCCGCGTTTCGGCGACTGGCGCCTGATAAATGCTCAGGCGCTGGTCGTGGGAAGCGCTGAAGCTCAGAAAGACGGCCGGCTCAGGGTAGAATTCCGCCTGTGGGATGTTTTAGGCGGCACGCAGATGACTGGGTTTGTCTATTTTACCGCTCCGGATAACTGGCGCCGAGTGGCACACATCATCGCTGACGAGATCTACAAGCGGATCACAGGCGAAAGCGGTTATTTTGATACCCGTGTGGTTTATATTTCCGAACAGGGGCCCGCCAACCAACGTATCAAGCGCCTTGCCATCATGGATCAGGACGGTGCAAATCACCGTTTTCTGACGGACGGCGGTGCGCTGGTGCTGACGCCGCGCTTCTCGCCTAAGGCGCAGGAGATTACCTATCTGTCTTACGGAACAGGCCAGCCCCGGGTCTATATTTACAATATAGATACGCGTCAGCAGGAAGTCCTCGGCAATTTCGAGGGTATGACTTTTGCGCCACGTTTCTCGCCCAGCGGTAAAGAGGTGATCATGAGCATGGCAAAGGATGGTAATTCGGAAATATATTCGATGGATTTGGGGACCCGCGACGTGGTCAGGCTGACTCGGCACCCGTCGATCGATACCTCTCCGTCCTACGCGCCGGATGGGCGGAGGATCACATTCACGTCCGACCGAGGCGGCGCGCAACAAATATACGTGATGAACGCGAATGGGAGCGGGGTGAAACGAATTAGCTTCGGTAAAGGCGAATATTCGACGCCGGTCTGGTCGCCGCGAGGCGATCTGATCGCTTTTACCCGGATACATAGAGGGGTGTTCTCGATCGGGGTCATGCGCCCGGACGGATCGGGCGAACGTCTGCTGACCGAGGGGTTTCATGTAGAGGGTCCTACTTGGGCGCCTAACGGACGCGTGCTGATGTATTTCCGGGAGAGCCGAGGGAACAGGCGCATCGGAAGTAGCTCTAAGCTTTATTCGATTGATCTGACGGGTAACAATGAACGTGTGGTCAATATACCGGCTGGAGGGTCCGACCCGGCATGGTCGCCGTTGGTTAAATGACTATGATTTTCTGGAGCTCTAATTTTCCTTCGCGATTAAGGAAAATTAGCGCCACATACCATTGATAAATCTTGTGATTTCAGACTGCCAGAACTATTATTACCACCTACAATTATACTGACTTCCAACTCCATGCCAAAATCCAATTGGGGGATAATCTGATGCGATTCTCATATGTCATTTGTGCGTTGACCGGACTTGCACTCGCGGCGTGCGAATCGTCACCGGACGTAAAATCCAGTGCGACCGGTGATGGTTCCTCATCTGCCGTCTCGGCGAGCCAGAGAGGCACTGGCGGGCCGGTCACCGGCGGGCCGGTGACCGGCGGTTCGGTCACCGACAGGCCAGTTACCAGCCAGCAAGTAATTGCACAGGCGCCCGGTAGTGCGGAAGACTTCGTCGTTAATGTGGGCGATCGTGTTTTGTTCGGGCTGAACGCCTTCGATCTGTCGCCCAACGCTCAGACGACTATCGAGAATCAGGTTACCTGGCTTAAACGCTTTCCCGGTGTGACGATTACCATCGAAGGCCATACTGATGAACGCGGCACTCGAGAGTACAACCTGGCGCTCGGCGAGCGGCGGGCCAATTCGGTTCGAGATTACATGATTGCCCTTGGCGTCGATCCGAACAGGGTGAAGACGCTTAGCTACGGAAAGGAACGCCCCGTCGATCCCGCATCCACCGAGGACGCTTGGACGCGTAACCGCCGCGGCGTCACGGTTGTCGAGGGGGGCACTGGTTGATAGCTACACTGGCTGTTGGCGGCATGAAGCGGATATGTATTGGTGTCGCGTGGATGCCAGGTGCCACATTCCCGCCATGATGTAGCGAGATATTTGGGCCGGGATCCAGAGCTGGGCTTTGAGTCCGCTCTGCGGGACTGAGATTTTCGGATGGTCGAATTTAGAAAATACCGTTCGTTCAATAGTTCAGAAACACGTCTACTAGGTCATGGTTAGTAATGGCGAAGCAACAGCACGGCACCATTAGACTACTCACAATTTTCAATTTTCGTCCTCCGTCAGAGGAGTGTGCCGGCTTTTTTTGCAGACTACTTTTGTGTCTGTCAGTAATGCTGATGCCGGCCCCGGCGCAGGCGCAGAACACCGGGGTTCAGGAACTCCTTAACCGAGTAGATCGGTTTCAGCGCGAACTATCGACCCTGCAGCGTCAAGTTTATCAGGGCGATGTGTCGCCCCCGTCGGCTCTTTTACCGCCGACGCCCCCGGCGAGCGATCCACGCAACGCCGCGAGAATTTCCATCCGTGTTACCCAACTCGAGAAAGAACTTCAAAAGCTTACCGGGCGTGTTGAGAAAATCGGTTTTCGCGCTCAAAAGATAGAGACGCGTCTCGAAAAACTGATCGCTGATATGGATCAGCGTTTGGCGACGCTCGAAGGCAGTGCGCAGTCGGGCGCCGCATTGCGAGGCGCTTCCCCCGGGGCGAATGCCGATCTAACATTGTGGCCGCCTGCCGCGGTTCAACCGACGCCGCCCACAGCCCCGCAAACTAATAAGAGTAGGGTGCTGTCTTCCGCCCGAGGGCGTGCGCCGCGCATTCTCGGTACTATTCCCAAAAATTTGGCGGTTTCAAGCCCAGACGGCGCTGTAAATGTTGCGCCTCAGGCGTCGAAGTCCGCGCCTGTGCTACCCGCGGGGACGCCCAAAGAACAATACGATTACGCGTTGTCGCTCATGCTGAAACAGCAAGACTTTGCCAGAGCCGAGACCGCGCTCAAGGCATTTATTCAAATCAATCCGAAAGATGGTTTGGCCGAGAATGCGCAGTACTGGCTGGGCGAAACATTTTATGTCCGCAAAAACTATCAAGATGCGGCTTTCGCATTTGCCGAGGGCTTCCAAAAATTTCCTACAGGCAAAAAGGCACCCGACAGCTTGCTCAAACTCGGAATGTCGCTGGACCGGCTGGAAAAACGCCGCGAAGCCTGTATGGCTTACTCGCGATTACTTTCCACCTTTCCAAAGGCCGATGCGAGGCTGAAAACCCGTGTTCAGCGAGAACGGAGCAGGTCCAAGTGCCGTTGAGCGCCGCTGCTTCCGCTTCCATTTCGACGGCCGAATTTTCTGAGCTTATGCGCGCCGCTGGACGCTTTTCGGGCGTAGATACCTTGACGGTGGCTGTGGCCGTGTCAGGCGGTGTCGACAGCATGACGCTTCTGGCCCTGACTTCCGATTGGGGTGCAGAAACTGGTACGGCGATCACGGCATTGACTGTGGATCACGGCCTTCGGACCGAGTCCAGCACTGAGGCTCAGCTGGTTGCGGCCTGGTGTTCTGCACACGACATTCCCCATGAAACGTTGGTCTGGGTTGGCGAAAAACCGGCCCGGGGTATTCAGGCGGCGGCTCGGACCGCCCGATACGCCCTTCTAGAAGATTGGTGCCGAGCGCACGGTTGTCGCGATCTCCTTGTCGCCCATTCGCAGAATGACCAAGTCGAGACGTTCCTGATGCGGATGAGCCGCGGTAGCGGGGTTGACGGGCTGGCTGCCATGCCATTGGTATCAGATCGAGATGGTGTGCGCTTAATCCGGCCATTGCTTGACGTGCCGCGGTGGCGCATCAATGCAACTGCTGCCGCGAGGGCGCTCGAGACGATAACCGATCCTAGCAATTTAGACCGTCGTTTCGCGCGAATCCGCATGCGGGACAAGCTGAAACAGCTGGTGGATCATGGTGTGCCGGTAGCGGCGATTGCGAATACTGTCAGGATCTTTGGCGACATTCGTGGAACCCGGGAGAACGCGATTGCAGAGCTTGCTAATGAAATAGTAGATTTTCACCAGGAGGGATACGCAGCGATCGCACGTGCTGGGCTGGGAGGCGTCGAACCGGAGATGGCCAAGGGCCTCGTTTCAGCGGTGCTAACATCTATTGGGGGTCTCGACTACCCGCCCCGGCGAGAATCGCTGGACCGGCTGATGGCGGATCTATTGTATAACAGAGACTTTTTGCCTCGGACGCTGGGGAACTGCGTTATCGGTGTCCGAAAAGAAAATTTTCTGATCCGCCGAGAACACCACACGGTTCGCCACAGCCTGGCGGTGGATGCCGGGCGCCGTGTCGTTTGGGATGGCCGGTTTGCCATTGTATTTGCGCCCAAACCAGACCGCGTTAGCGGAACGGGAGTATATCGGCTGAGCGCCCTAGGAGAAGATGGCTGGCAGCAGATTGTTTCGCTGACGGATCGCACCAAATTGACCGCATATCGCGGTATTCCGGGACCTGTCCGCTATGCATTGCCAGCAATCTGGCGGGACGAAAATGTAGTCGAAGTGCCGCATCTCCGCTATAAGTCGGGCCAACTCATTGAGAAAATTATCAAAAACACACGTTTTCTGCCGAAGCCTCCTCTCAATGGGCAACTGTTTCGGGTTGTTTAACGGTTCAGGCGCATTATCTTATATCTAATGGAACTACAATACGCGTAAGTAATGGAGTGAGCTGAGCGCTGACGTAGGCGCCGTAATGGTCTGACCAAGGCATTCAGGTCACGTAAAGTTGGATAGGATGCGGCCAGTAACCTGGTCGCATTCGGGGAAGCAGGGTCATTGAATAACTTCGGTAAAAATCTCGCCCTTTGGGTCATCATCGGCTTGTTGCTAGTCGCCTTGTTCAATTTGTTCCAGCAGCCCTCGGGCAACAGCGGGCGGGACGGTATTCCTTACTCAACCTTTCTCGCCGACGTTCAAGGTGGCCAGATCAGTGAGGTGACAATCAAGGGACGAAATATCACGGCGGTCCGCAAGGATGGCCGCACGCTCTCCACCTACGCGCCGGGAGATCCTAATCTGGTCGACAAGCTCGACAAAAGCGGCGTCGTTATAAAAGCTGCGCCGATGGATGACGGTTCTCCGTCGTTATTGAATATTCTGATCTCTTGGTTCCCGATGCTGCTGCTAATCGGTGTGTGGATCTTTTTCATGCGGCAGATGCAAGGCGGCGGCGGTAAGGCGATGGGCTTTGGTAAGTCTAAGGCACGTCTGCTGACTGAACGCTCGGGCAGGGTAACCTTCGGAGACGTAGCGGGTATCGAGGAAGCTAAACAGGAGCTGGAAGAGGTTGTCGAATTTCTGCGCGATCCACAGAAATTTCAGCGCCTCGGCGGGAAAATCCCAAAAGGTGTGCTGCTCGTTGGCCCGCCGGGTACCGGTAAAACATTGTTAGCGCGGGCGATTGCGGGCGAGGCGAACGTACCCTTCTTCACGATTTCCGGTTCTGATTTTGTTGAAATGTTTGTCGGTGTCGGCGCTAGTCGTGTGCGCGACATGTTCGAGCAGGGCAAGAAAAACGCCCCTTGCATCATTTTCATCGACGAAATCGATGCGGTGGGCCGTCATCGCGGTGCAGGACTCGGCGGTGGCAATGACGAACGCGAACAGACGCTCAATCAGCTGTTGGTCGAAATGGATGGCTTCGAGGCCAACGAAGGTGTCATCCTGATCGCTGCTACCAACCGTCCCGATGTGCTAGACCCGGCGCTTCTGCGCCCGGGCCGCTTCGACCGTCAGGTCGTGGTCCCCAATCCTGATGTGCTCGGCCGCGAGATGATCCTTAAGGTGCACATGAAAAAAGTGCCGCTGGCGCCTGACGTGGATGCCAAGGTAATCGCCCGTGGCACACCCGGGTTCTCCGGCGCAGACCTCGCAAACCTCGTTAACGAGGCAGCCCTGCTCGCTGCCCGCAAGAACAAGCGTCTGGTCACCATGGCCGAGTTCGAAGACGCGAAAGATAAGGTCATGATGGGCGCCGAGCGGCGTTCTATGGTCATGACCGAGGACGAAAAAGCTCTGACCGCATATCACGAGGCAGGCCACGCCCTAGTTGCCCTGTCCGTGCCGAAGCACGATCCGCTGCACAAGGTAACGATCATTCCGCGCGGCCGGGCGCTCGGAGTAACTATGTCTCTGCCTGAGCGCGATAAGTACGGCTATTCGAAGGTCGAACTGACTTCTAAGCTAGCCATGATGTTTGGTGGCCGTGTAGCGGAAGAACTGATCTTCGGGGAAGATAACGTCACGACTGGCGCAGGCAATGATATTCAGCAGGCAACCGGGCTCGCCAGAAGTATGGTTACCGAGTACGGGTTTTCCGACAAACTTGGGCCGTTGCGCTACTCGGCAAATGAGGAAGAAGTCTTTCTCGGCCACTCCGTTACGCAGCAAAAGAACATGTCAGACCAGACGGCTGATCTCATCGATTCCGAAGTCCGCAGCCTGATCTCTGATGCGGAAATCACCGCCCGCAAGGTTTTAACAGAGCGCAAAGCAGATCTCGAAAAGATCGCTGAGGCGTTGCTCGAATATGAAAACCTGTCTGGAGAAGATATAAACTCTTTGCTGCGTGGCGAGGATATTGTCCGTCCTTCACCGGACGACCCGCCTGTCGGGGCGGCGCGGAAATCTTCGGTGCCGACATCAGGTAAGAAATCTCGTGACAGCGGCAAAGACACTGGCGGCATGGAGCCTGAGCCCCAGCCAGGAACCTGATTGCGGTTTTGACGGTTTTTGGGACAGTAACCGTCCGCGACCCAAGCGTTGGCCACGTTGGTCTGCGTTAACGACGGGCTGCACGTGTTCAATCCGATTGGGTTGTTGACGGGTGATACAGCTGCCCGTGCAGTCTCCGAGGGCACGGCGTTTACTCTCGCGGGTGGGCCCGTCGCATTCTCAGCAGTAGAGACGCTGACCAAGCACAAGGCCGATATACGATTTGATTATGCACCCGCAGTGGAGGAGCCGGATGCGGTGGTAACTCTAAAGCCCGGGCGTGCGCCATTTGCTGGGATCGATTTAACGCGCCCCGTGGTTATGGGCGTGGTGAACGTGACCCCGGATAGTTTCTCTGACGGCGGAGATTTTTTTGATCCGGCCCGGGCGGTTGACCAGGCCTTGAAGCTCTCAGCCGAAGGGGCGGCGATAATAGATATTGGTGGTGAGTCCACCCGGCCAGGCGCGCCGCCTATAACGGTGGAGGAGGAAATCACCCGCGTGATTCCGGTGATCGAAGCTGCAGTGTCCGGCGGTATAACCGTGTCCGTTGATACGCGGCGAAGCTTGGTGATGCAGGCCGCGATCGATGCGGGTGCTGGAATTGTCAATGATATCTCGGCGCTGTCCAATGATTGTGACGCGCTTGAAGTGCTTGCCGCGTCTGATGCGTCGGTGGTGTTGATGCACATGCAAGGAAGTCCCGAGACCATGCAGCATACACCTTTATACCGGCTCGCATCCTACGACATTTTCGAGTGGCTTTCGGCGCGTGTAGAGGTATGTGTGGCAGGGGGAATATCGCGGGATAGGATAGCAGTCGACCCCGGTATCGGATTCGGAAAATCCGACGGCCACAACATGGAAATCCTCCAGCGGGTCGGCGCCTTCCACGGGACTGGCTGCATTGTCGCTATCGGTGTATCGCGCAAAAGCTTCATTGGCCGTATTACCGGTGTAGAAAACCCCCGAGACCGGCTGCCCGCGACGGTGGCGGCGACAATGCTTGCCCTTTCTCGGGGTGTGCAGATACACCGAGTACATGATGTCGCGGCTGCGGTAGAGGCAATCGCTATCTGGGACGCGCACACGGGCAATCCTTTGTGACAAAGGCGTGAATAGAAATGTGTTCCTTGGTATAACGGCGGTGTTTCCGCAGAAGGTTTATGTAAACGCGGATAGGGCAGTAAGTCATGGCACGAAAATATTTCGGTACCGACGGTATTCGCGGTACGGCGAACACTTATCCGATGACTGCGGAAACCGCGCTTAAAGTTGGGATGGCGGCTGGTCGGATATTTACCCGTGGAGTCCATCGCCATACCGTTGTGATCGGCAAGGACACTAGGTTGTCCGGCTATATGCTTGAACCCGCTCTGGCGGCGGGGTTTGTGGCCATGGGGATGGATGTTATCCTCGCCGGCCCGATGCCAACACCCGCGGTTGCCATGCTTACCCGCTCCCTGCGCGCTGATCTCGGCGTGATGATTTCGGCGTCGCATAACCCGTTTTATGATAATGGTATCAAGCTGTTCGGCCCGGATGGCTATAAGCTCTCCGACGAGACCGAGGAACACATCGAGAGCATGATTGAGGCGGAGATGCACCAGGCGCTTGCGGGACCTGATGCTCTTGGCCGTGCTAAGCGGCTGGACGATGCCGAAGGCCGCTACATAGAATTCGTAAAAAATACCTTCCCCCGTGGACTTCGTCTCGACGGGCTGAAGGTCGTCGTCGATTGTGCCAACGGGTCGGCCTACAAGGTTGCGCCGACAGCGTTGTGGGAACTGGGGGCAGACGTCGTGACCTACGGGGTTGAGCCGGATGGTTTCAATATCAACAAGAATTGCGGTAGCACCGATACTCGAACCATGTGCCGAATGGTACGCGAGAAAGGCGCCGATATTGGCATCGCGCTGGATGGCGATGCAGACCGTGTGCTGGTCGCGGACGAGACCGGCACATTGATTGATGGCGATCAGCTTATGGCGACAGTGGCGGAGTCCTGGCATCGAGACGGCCGGCTGACCGGTGGTGGTGTAGTGGCAACCGTGATGTCAAATCTTGGCCTTGAACATTATATACAGGGGCTTGGGCTGGAACTCGTGCGGACCCAGGTTGGTGACCGCTACGTTGTTGAGCAGATGCGCGCCAATGGCTTTAATGTTGGTGGAGAACAATCTGGTCATATTGTGCTGAGCGAATACACGACAACCGGAGATGGCTTGATTGCCGCGCTCGAAGTGCTGTCGGCTCTGGTTCAGACAGGCCGTCCACTGAGCGAAGTGGGCCGTCGGTTCGACCCGCTGCCACAGATTCTCGAAAATGTCCGTTTTATCGGCAATCCACCACTTGAGGAGACCTCGGTGATAAATGCTGTGAAAGCCGGTGAAGCTCGGCTCGGCAATTCCGGACGTATAGTGTTGCGCAAGTCTGGCACGGAATCGCTGATCCGCGTGATGGCGGAGGGAGAAGACGCTACCTTAGTTCAGGGTGTGGTGACCGATATTGTCACCGCGATCGAGCAAGTATCGGGCAAACGCTTCTAATGAAAGGTCGTGTACTCATCGTTGCCGGGTCGGACTCTGGTGGCGGTGCAGGCATTCAGGCCGACATCAAATCCGTTACGGCTCTTGGAGGATTTGCGGCGACCGCAATCACCGCGCTCACGGCACAGAACACGTTTGGGGTACATGATATTTTTCCGGTCGATATAGGATTTATCCAGACCCAAATGCGTGTTGTGCTGAAGGATATTGGCACAGATAGCCTGAAGACCGGCATGTTGCATAGCCCAGAGGTAATCGACGCGGTTTGCGCTGTGCTAGAAACCGAGGCGGTCGGCATTCCGGTTGTCGTTGACCCGGTCATGGTCGCTAAAGGGGGTGCATCTTTGCTAAGCACAGATGCTGTCGCCACCCTGAGGAACAGGTTGTTGCCGTTGGCCAGGGTAATTACCCCGAATATTCCCGAAGCCGAAGACATTCTCCAGTGGGCACCGGGAACCCTGCAGACCATCGAAGATATGAAAACCGCCGCCGAGTCGTTGAAAGCTCTTGGGTCCAGCGCTGTTCTGGTAAAAGGCGGGCACATGAAGGGAGACGATTTGTTTGATGTTCTGCTCGACGATGATGGTTTTTACATCTTCGAGACACAACGGATTGATACAACGCATACTCATGGGACCGGATGCACGCTGGCCTCGTCCATAGCCACTGGCATAGCACAGGGTTTAGCCCTGCCCCAAGCAGTTGGCCGCGCACAGGCATATGTCGTGGCAGCGATCAAAGGTGCGCCTGGGTTCGGCGGCGGCCACGGCCCTATCGATCATGGCCATACGGTATCGGCTTTCGAGGGTATCTAACGGCAATGGAACTATCCGTTTTCTAGAATGATGCGTTCACCGACCGCATATACAGCGGCAACCCTGCAGCGGTTTGTTCCCCCGGTGCCTGGATTGACAAGGATGTGCTGCAGGCCTTGGCGTCCGAGAATAATCTTTCCGACACTGCCTTTTTTCATAGACGCCTCCGCCTTCCCGGTTTTCGAACGTCTCGCGCCCGATAACGACACAATCCGCTTCCAGACCCGGAGCGATGAGATGACAGAATCACGTGAGGCAGACAGGTTATTTCTTGACCTGCCGGCCTATTCAGGTCCTGTGGTTAATTGCGCGCCGGCACTTGCCGATGGGCTCCGGGCCACCTCCGCCGCGCTTCTCAAAGGCCCCAAATATATGGCCGTCTTAGATAGCGAAACCGATGTCGCGGAACTAGCACCGGACCTGGGTGTGATTGCCACGCTGCATCCGCGCGGGGTGATCGCGACGGCGCCGGGTCATGCGGTCGATCTCGGCTCGCGGTTTATCGGCCCGTCCTTCAGCGTGCCCGACGACCCGGTTACAGGCTCGGCCCATTTACGCTGACACCCTATTGGGCCCAACGGCTTTGCAAAACCCGCATTGAGGCTTGGCAGACTTCGCGGCGTGGCGGTGCACTGGTCTGCGACGACGAGGGCGATCGCCACGGCATTGGCGGCCAGGCGGTTCTATATTTCGCAGGTAAGATTAAAGTTTTGAAGCGGTTTCGGTTGAGAAGGGCCCAAGATCTGCCGCAGGTCTTTCAGTCGGTCCGGCTCGTAATTTCGAGCAGGTGATAGCCGAACTGGGTTTTAACGGGCCCCTGAACTTCGTTGATTGGCGCGCTGAAGACAACTTTGTCGAATTCTGGCACCATCTGGCCTGGGCCGAACGAACCGAGGTCGCCTCCATTAGCGCTCGAAGGGCAAGAAGAATGCTCTTTAGCAACGTCTGCGAAATCGGCTCCACCCGCAATTTGCGTTTTGAGCTGTTCGCAACGCTCCTCAGTATCAACCAGGATATGTCTTGCTTCGGCCTGTGCCATAAATTTTCTCCTGCACTTTTCATCGTTGGTTTTCAGATTCGTTGCAAGTTGATAGCTTGTCTGAACGGCTCTGTCTGCAGTCCAGTGGAAAATAGCTAAATTTTTTGATTGATCAGCCGAGAGTTGGTCCCAAGCGCGTTATTGGTTGTTCTGTTCCGGCTTTGGTCCAAAGACCCGTTCGCGGTCTTCCTTTGAGATCATGCCTATCAGCACCTTTCGGTAGCCCTCGACTGCCTCGGCGCCGGCATTGCTATAAGCTTCGGCGAAGCGCTTTCTCTGAGAGCTCGAAAGCCGGCGCTCGAGGATAACGCCCGGGGGGGTGAGTTCGAGCAAGCGCTGGCGGCGATCCTCCGTGCCTTCGTGTTGGACAATAAACCCCTCGCGCACAAGCTGGCCGAGAACGCGCGACAAGCTCTGCTTTGTAATTTTAAGAATCGCCAGCAGTTCAGAGACCGTCATGCGTGGATTGCGACCGACAAAATGAATTACCCGGTGATGGGCACGGCCAAAACCGTATTCGGCCAGGATAGCATCTGGTTCAGCAGTAAAGTCTCGATAGGCGAAATACAGCAACTCGATTCCCTCGCGCAAATTTTCTTCTCGGAGAAAGACAGGATTGCATTTGGATTTTATGTCAGTCATATTGACATATATGCCTCTGAATGTTATAAACTGCAACCTTTAATCTTAACAAAGTGTATTCAAGACGAGCTGCGGAGTAACAAACGCCATGCTGAACTTCGATAATCAGAACGGTAATATCTGGTACAACGGCGCGCTAGTGCCCTGGCAAGAGTCCAAGCTACATGTATTATCGCACGGTCTGCACTATGCGAGCTGCGTTTTTGAGGGCGAGAGAGTCTATAACGGCGCGGTTTTCAAGCTGCGCGAACATACGCAGCGTCTCATCGATTCAGGAAAAGAGCTTGGTTTCGATATTCCCTATTCGTGCGAAGAGCTCGAGCAAGCGACCCGTGATACCGTGGCCTCGCAGGGCTTTGCTGATGCATATGTGCGTCCTGTTGCGTGGCGTGGCAGCGAAATGATGGGAGTGTCGGCCCAAGAGACCAAAATTAATGTAGCGATTGCGGTGTGGGAATGGCCTTCCTATTTTTCGCCGGAGGCCCGAATGCGAGGAATTCGTCTATGCACGACTAAATGGCGCCGCCCGGCACCCGAAACGGCACCAGTACATGCCAAGGCGGCCGGTCTTTACATGATCTGCACGCTGAGCAAGCACGAGGCCGAGGCAAAGGGTTATGATGATGCGCTGATGCTCGACTATCGCGGACAGATCGCGGAATCTACGGGCGCCAATATTTTCCTAATCCAAAACGGCAAAATTCACACGCCGACGCCGGACTGCTTCCTTGACGGCATCACGCGCCGGACCGTGATAGGGATTGCGAAGAAACACGGCTATGAGGTGATCGAGCGCGCGATCATGCCCGAGGAACTTGCGCAAACATCCGAGATTTTCGTTACCGGCACGGCGGCGGAAGTGACACCGGTAAGCGAGATTGACGACCATAAATTCGGGGTCGGCACGATCACCCGCACCCTGCTGGAGGATTATGATGCTCTGGTCCGCGGCGAGTTGAGCGAAGTAGCAGCCTAAGAGGTCAATTGCTCTAGGTTGATAAACGTGACCCTGCCCCGGCCCCGTGCCGTCAGCTGGAGCCTTAGGCTGCTAGGAATGGGCCCCAGAGCAGACATCTGGCGGCCGATAAGCCAGCAATTTACTGACGATGGAGGGTGACAACGCCCAGGCTTCCGTCACCTATACCCACTTGTCAGCGGCGACCGTATCTTGTTCACGGGAATCAACCCACTTGGCGCCGGATTCGCGATCTTCCAGTTTCCAAAACGGTGCCTTAGTTTTTAGCCAGTCGATCAGAAATTGGCAGCTTTCAAGCGACGCTTTGCGATGCGCTGACGCGGTTACCACCAAGACAATGCGATCGCCAGGTTTCAACCTGCCGTAGCGATGCACGATCAAAACTTCTTGTAGATCCCAACGTTCGCGAGCTTCGGTTTCGAGCTTAAACAGCTCTTTTTCGGTCATCCCTGGATAATGCTCTAGCGTCATTGCGCTGATTTTCTCGTCGCCTGCATAATCACGCACCAGACCGACAAAGCTAGCGAGCCCGCCAATCTCGGTATTGTCCGCTCCTATACGGGTTATCTCGGCGCCAATATCAAAATCTTCGGTCTGTACCCGAATCATTCTGTTCAGCCTCCTGTCATTGGCGAAAATATTGCGACCTCGTCATCGTCCGAAATCACCGTATCGAGCGGCGCTACCTCCTGATTGACAGCCACGCGCAGCGAGGCGGCATCATTGAAGGCAGCGGCATAGCCGTCGCCTTGGCCTTTGAGCCAGTCAATCAGGGTGACCACGTTCGTAACCTCGAGCGGTGGCGATAGCGTTTCCTTGCTGATGCCAATCCGAGATTTGACCCATCCGAAATATAGTACCTGCATTATCCAATCTCGTTGAAGGGCAGAAAATCCAACATGGCTCCAACCTCAAAGCTAGTCAAATCCTCGGGAAGCTCAACTAGACCGTCGGATTCAACCATCGAGGTTAGAATTCCCGCGCCGTCGCGCGGGAATTTTTGAGCAATCGGTGCGCCATCCGTGTCGCGATCGAGTCGGACGCGCAGCCATTCTCGTCGTCCAAGCTTCTTTTTCATCGGAAAGCCTGCACGCACGCGATACATCATAGGTTCGGTCTCGAGGCTGCCACCTAGCTGTAGGACGGCAGGTCGCGCAAAGCGCATGAAGGTGACCAGAACCGCGACCGGGTTACCGGGCAGGCCGACGAAAGGCACATTGCCGATCTGGCCAAGCGCTAAGGGGCGTCCTGGACGGATCGCCAGACGCCAGAAATGTATTTTACCTAGCGCGTCGATCGCTCCGCGAACATGGTCTTCTTCGCCTGTCGACACCCCGCCCGAGGTCATGATTAGGTCGTGGTTTTCCGCCGCTGCCGCAAGGGTATCGCGGACAACATCGTAGGAATCGGGCAGAATGCCAAGATCGGCGACAATACATCCAAGCCGTTCCAGCGCGGCGCCAACCGAATAGCGGTTAGCGTCATATATGCAACCGGGTGGTAGCGCGTCACCAGCATCGCGTATTTCGTCTCCGGTAGAAAATAGCGCAACGCGTACCGGTTGATATACCGTCAGAGCTTTGAGGCCGATCGACGCGGCTAGGCCGATTTCTTGGGGGCGGAGTTTTGTGCCTGCCTTCAGGATTACGTCACCAACCGCGATATCCTCGCCAGCGAAGCGCCTATTGGCCCCCTGTTTGATGCCAGGTGGGATGATGACATGGCCGTTGTCCTCGCGACAATCTTCCTGCATCAGCACGGTGTCGCCATTCGCGGGCATGGCCGCCCCTGTGAAGATCCGAAAGGCCTGCCTCGGACCGACTGGCATCGTGGAAATTTCTCCCGCCGCGATGCGTCCGGCCAGTTCAAGCCGCGTCTCGCCCTGTGCCGCGAGGTCTTTGAAGCGGACCACATAACCGTCGACAGCGGCGTTATCATGGGGCGGCACCGCGCAGGCCGAGGTGACGTCCTTGGCCAGTATGCGTGCAGACGCGTCCCGGAGTGATGCGCTTTCTTGATCGACCACGACCGATAGCTGGTCGGTCAGTAGCGCCAGCGCCTCATCGGTGCGCATCAGTTCGCCGCCAAAGGCAAAACAATCGTCGGAAAGCTGCGCCATATCAGACAGTTTCCTCTGGGCGTCCAGCAAGACCGCAATGCGAAATCACAAAATCGGCAATGGCGGCAGTGTCGTTAAGGTCGAGCACCGGAATGCCACAAGCCGCGCCGGCCGAAAGTATTGAGTCGGATGCGACAGCGACGATGGAAGTGTTCGTAGTGTAGATCAGTTCGGCGCCGGTCTCCGGCCGGTGAACTTCTATTTTTGTGTGTGCCCCGTTCTTGAAGCCTTCGACTAAGACTATATCGGCAGGCGACAGCTTGGCCAGAAGCTCTTCGAGCGCAGGCTCAGCCTCGTCGAGGTTTTCATGCATGATTGCCCAACGTTTTGCCGACGCTACGATAACCTCACTCGCGCCTGCGCTGCGGTGCTCAAATGAGTCCTTGCCTGGTGTGTCTATATCGAAAGAGTGATGGGCGTGTTTCACGGTCGCGACCCGATATCCGCGCGCAGAAAGCTCGGGGATCAGGCGAACGAGCAGCGCAGTTTTGCCGCTACCGCTCCATCCTGTGACGCCGATCACGGCGGATGTCATCGGCCTGCCGCCGATGGCGGGTCCATGTGGCGTAGGCCCGCCCGCAAATAGTCATATCCGGTGATGATGGTGATGAACGCGGCGATCCAAAGGCCCGTCTCTCCAATCATGCGAATTGGGACAGAGTCGGGAATAACCGGATGTGCCGAGTTACCTAATATCAGAAAGGCTATAGCGACCATCTGGATCGTGGTTTTCCATTTTGCCAAATTGCTCACCGGCAAACCGATTGACAATCCAGCTAAATACTCGCGCAGACCAGATACCATAATTTCACGGCACAGAATAATGACAGCTGGTAAGATCGTCAGTTCCGCTACCTGGCCGAAACCGACCATCATCAGGAGTGCCGATGCGACCAGCAGCTTGTCCGCAACGGGGTCTAGAAATCTGCCGAATGCCGAAAGCTGACCGTGGACGCGGGCAAAATAGCCGTCTAAGAAATCGGTGATGGCTGCAAGCGCAAAAATGCCGCAGGCCATCCACTGTCCAGTCGCGTTTTCGAGAAAGAAAAGTGCGACGAAAACTGGGATCACCGCTACGCGAGACAGTGTCAGAATATTCGGCAGGGTTAGATGCATAAAGTGTCATCTCAATAAAATAATTTGGACCGGTCTCGAGGTCCAACTGAGCGAAAGTCTACTCTTCGGCGTGAAAGTGATCATAAATTTTTTTTGCGACCGTTTTGCTTATCCCGTCGACTGCTTCCAGGTCGGTGAGGCCGGCGCGGCC
>MDTB01024114.1_pt1 | contig 16398 bp, 16 predicted proteins | sample 811161 | NCBI WGS metagenome assembly MDTB01 (sample SAMN05326650, study PRJNA326480) | marine metagenome | isolation source: seawater | place: Mediterranean Sea | collected 2009 | reverse complement strand
AATATTCAAGAAGAAATAATTCTATAAAAAAAATAATCAATCTTTCTTCTATTTATTCTGTGATAAGCCCCGATCCATCAATTTATAATAAAAATGACAGGCGAAATTCTGAAATATATGGAGCTACCAAGGCAGGTATCAATCAAATGACAAGATATTTTTCAGTACATCTTGCAAAAAAAAATATTTTAGTTAATTCAGTTTCTCCAGGTGGAATTTTTAACAATACATCACCGCAATCTAAATCATTTGTTAAAAAATATTGTCAAAAAAATCCAATGAAAAGAATGGCATCTGTGGATGAAATATCAGATTTTATTTTATTTATGTCTTCAGATGAATGCTCTTATTTAAATGGTCAAAATATTATTTTAGATGGAGGTATGAGTGCATGGTAAAATTTTCTTTAAATAAATCGTTTGTGATTGCAGAAATAGGGATAAACCACATGGGTAGTTTGCTTAAGGCAAAAAAATTAATTGATTCAGCGGTTCGAGCAGGCGCTCATGCTGTGAAATTTCAAACGTATAAAACAGAAAAAAGAGTAAATTTTTCTAAAGACAATAATATTTTTAAAATTTTAAAAAAATGTGAATTATCAAATCTGGATTTTATTAAGTTAAAAAAATATAGTGATAACAAAAAAATTATTTTTTTTTCCACACCATTTGATACTTCGTCCGCCTTATTTTTAAATGAAATTGGAGTAAAAATATTTAAAATTGCATCATTTGATGTAGGTAATACCAAATTTTTAAAAGAAATTGCTAAATTTAATAAGATTTTTATTTTATCAACAGGAATGGCTTCAGAAAAAGAAATCAAAAAAGCTGTTACGATATTCAAAAATAAAAAAAGAGAATTAATACTACTTCACTGCATTTCATCATATCCAAATAAAGAAGAGAATTCAAATTTAGCCTGTATAGATAGCTTGAAAAAATTTAATGTGCCAGTTGGTCTATCTGATCATACTAATGATATTTTTGTTCCCACAATTGCAAAGGCAATGGGTGTAAACGTAATAGAAAAACATTTTATGATCAGTAAATATGACAAATGTATAGATAATCCAGTTTCAATTACAGAAAAACAAATGTCAATATTAGTCAAAAATTTAAAGAGAATTGATAATGTAATGGGTGATTCTAAACTAAAACTAAGAAATATTGAAAAAAATACGGTTATTTTTAAAAGGAAAAGTTAGTTGAAAAAAAAATTCATTTTTGTGAAACCTTTACATAAAATAGAGAAAAATATTTATTTAAAAGTCGAAAATGAATTAGAGTCTTGATGGAAAGTGAATGAATAAAGGTATTAAGTTATGGAAAAAGGCTACAAAAATAATTCCTGGTGGGAATAGTATTCTCTCAAAAAGACCAGATAGATACCTACCAGATGCATGGCCAACTTATTTTGAAAGAGCGAAAGGGATTAACGTTTGGGACTTAGATGGAAAAAAATATATAGATATGGCTCAAATGGGAATTGGCTCTTCAATTTTAGGCTACTCGAATAAAAGCGTGAATTCCCAAGTAAACAAAGCAGTCAATCAAGGTGTTTCGACAACACTTAATCCAAAAGAGGAATATACTTTGGCAAAAAAGTTATTGTCATTAAATAAAGGGTTTGACTCTGTTAAATTTGCCAGGAGCGGTGGCGAAGCAATGGCGATGGCTGTGAGAATTGCTAGAGCATATTACAAAGACGCAAAAATAGCTTTTAGCGGATATCATGGGTGGTTTGACTGGTATTTAGCTACAAACTTAGAAAATAAATCAAATCTTAATAATCATCTTTTGCCAGGTTTATCTACAAAAGGTGTTTCAAGTTCTTTAAAGGGTTCAATTTATCCTTTTTCATACGATAGTGTAAGTGATTTTCGTAGACTTACTAAAAAACATAAAAACATAAAAATAGTTGTTGTTGAAAGTGGTAGGTCTGATTTTCCAAATAGTAAGTTTGTTAAAGAAATAATGAGTTTTGTAAAAAAAAATAAAGCTATACTTATATGTGATGAGATAACAACGGGTTTTAGATATAATGGAAAAGGTCTATACGAAGATGTTGGCTTTAAGCCTGACCTAGTAGTATATGGAAAAGGGATGGGTAATGGTTTTGCTATTACAGCAGTAGTAGGAAAAAAAAAGATAATGAAATTAGCACAAGAAACATTCATTAGCAGCAGCAACTGGAGTGAAAGAGTTGGGTTTGTAGCAGCTAATAAAACATTAGATATAATAAATAAAAAAAAAACTTGGCTACATATTAATAGAATAGGTAAATTAATTTCTAAAGGTTGGAATGATATTATTAAAAAGCATAAATTAAAAATTACAGTTGGAAATTTTTATCCTTTAATCTCAATGAAGTTAAATTATGGAAATTTAAATAACTATATTTTAACTTTCTTTATTCAAGAAATGCTTAAGAAAGGTTATTTAGCATCATCTAGTATTTATGTATCATATGCACATAAAGAGTCTCACGTAAAAAAATATTTAAGAGAAACAGATAAAATTTTAAGTATAATTTCTAATAATTTAAATTTAAAATTTTTTAAAAAAAAATTAAAAAATAGAGTAAGAAGTGACTCATTCAAGAGACTTTAGTGAAAATTTTAGCAATTACACAGGCAAGGATTAGTTCCTCAAGATTACCAGGAAAATCCATGAAATTAATAAATGGTAAGCCCATGTTGCATTATCATTTAAATCAATTATCCCAATCAAAACTGATTGATGAAATTGCAGTTGCAACGTCATTGAATAAATCTGATGATAAGATAGCAAATTATTGTAAAAAAAAAAAAATTAATTTTTTTAGAGGATCATTAAAAGATGTACTTTCAAGATATTATTATTGTGCGAAAAAATTTAAAGCAGATTTAATTGTAAGAATTACATCTGACTGCCCACTTATTGACCCAGAAATTATAGATTTCTGTTTAAAGAATTATTTAAAAAAAAAAGTAGACTATTTGTCAAATACTAATCCACCTGATGGAGCAACATATCCTGATGGTACTGATGTAGAAATTTTTAACTTTAAGAATTTAGAATATGCTTTCTTAAAGTGTAAAAATAAAAATTTCAGGGAACATGTAACTTTTTATTTTTGGAAAAATCCAATAAAATTTAAAATCTTAAGAATAGATCTAAAAAAGAATTTGAGAAAATATAGAATAACTGTTGATTATAAGGAGGATTTTTTACTAATTAATCATATTTTGACATATTTTAAAAAAAATAATATCAAATTAAGATTAGCAAACATAATTTCCTTTCTTAATAAGAAAAAATATATAAGTAGAATAAATAGTATGCACAATAAAGATTTGGCAAATTTAAATGAAAAAATGTAGTAAATGTCTTTTACCTGAGACTCATGAAACCATAGAATACGATAATAATTCAGTTTGTAATATTTGTACTGGTCATGAATTTAAAAGAGAAAAAATAGATTGGGTAAAAAAAAAACAAGATTTTATCAAAATAATAAATAATTATAAAAAAAAAGCTCCATATGATTGTATAGTCCCATTTTCTGGAGGAAAAGATAGTGTGTATACACTGTATACTCTTGTTAAAGAATTTAAATTAAAATGTTTAGTTGTCAGTTTCGATCACGGTTTCTTTAGGCCAAAATTAATTAAAAATAGAAAAAAAATTTTTAAAAAATTAGGTGTGGATGTAATCACTTTTACTCCACAATGGAGTATTGTAAAAAAGTTAATGCTCGAAAGTTTTTTAAGAAAAGGTGATTTTTGTTGGCATTGTCATGCTGGAATATTTGCATATCCGATGCAAGTAGCAATTAAAGAGAAAGTTCCTCTTATTATATGGGGAGAGCCTCAAGCTGAATACACTGCATATTATTCTTATGAAGATACATTAAATGAAACAGAAGAAGTAGATGAGGAAAGATTTAATAGGTTTATTAATTTAGGTATTAATGCTGAAGATATGCGGGCTATACTTGACGATCCATCTATAGACCCTCGGGATTTAAATCCGTTTGTATACCCTAAATTAGATGATCTTAAAAAGTTAAATTATAGATCAATTTGTTTAGGTAGCTACATACCATGGGATGTTAAAAAAAATACTGAGTTAATAAAATCTGAATTAGATTGGGAAGATGATTTAAATGCTGGGATACCACCAGAATATAGTTATGAAAAAGTCGAATGTCAGATGCAAGGAGTAAGAGATTATATAAAGTTTATAAAAAGAGGGTATGGAAGAACTGCTCATCTAGCTGCTATAGATGTGAGAAATGGAAGAATTGGAGAAAATAGGGCAAAATCATTAATTGATGAATATGATGGTAAGAGACCAGCAGGTTTAGATTATTTTTTAAATACACTATCTCTAACTGAGAAAGAATTTAATGAAATAGCAAAATCACATCAAGTTTTTCCAAATGATATTAATCCTGAGGACTTAGAAAGAGGTAAAAAATTACCTGATGAAGATTTGTGGGATAAATCATCTAATTTAGAAAGAACATATACAGAAAAAAAATTAAAAGATCATAATTTCTAATTTCTAATGATCATTATTCTAAACCTAAATTCAGGAAATTTAGAAGCTTTAAAAAATGCGGTTATAAATTGTGGACATGATTGTATTATTTCTCATCCTAACAAAATTCCAAAGAACGCTACTCATTTAATTTTACCAGGAGTTGGTAACTATAATTCTAGTATGAATTTTTTAAAAAAAAAAAATTATATTAATCCAATTATAGAATTTGTAGAACTTGGAAAACCAGTTCTTGGTATTTGTTTAGGAATGCAATTATTATCGTCTTTTGGAAGTGAGCCAGATAAAACTTCAGGCTTAGATTTAATTTATGGTGAGGTTTCAAGGATTCAGACAGATTTACCGCTTCCACATGTTGGTTGGAATGAAGTTAAATTTATCAAAGACCATAAAATTCTTAAAGATATACCAAATAATTCTGATTTCTATTTTGTTCATTCATCAAGTTTCAAGGTAAAAAATTTAGAAAATGTTTATAGTACAACTAACTATGGCAAAGATTTTTGCTCTATAGCTTCTTATAAGAATATTTTTGCAGTCCAGTTTCATCCTGAAAAAAGTCAAAAAAAAGGACTTAAATTAATTAAAAATTTTTGTAATTGGAATGGTTTATGATTAAAAAAAGAATTATTCCAGTTCTTACTCTTTTAGAAAATAAATTAGTTAAAACAAAAAAATTTTCTAACCCATTAATTGTGGGTGATCTATATAATACGTCAAAAATATATAATGACTCTGATGCGGATGAAATTATAATTCTAAATATAGATAAAAAAAAAGAAAATAAAATTGAAAATCTAATTGAAAACCTTCATCAAATAACTAAATATTGTTTTATGCCTTTAGCTTTTGGGGGCGGTATAAGAAACATAGACCATGTTGATAAATTAATTAATAATGGTTCTGATAAAGTAATTTTAAACAGTATTTGTTTTAAAGATTACAAACTAATATCTAGAATAAGCAAGAAGTACGGAAGTCAATCAATAATAATTTCTATTGATGTTAAATTTAACAAATTAAATGGAAAATATGAAATTTTTTCAAATAACGGCGAAATTCTAGAAAAAATTAATTTAAAAGAGCATATTAAGATTGTTCAAGAGGAAGGAGCTGGAGAATTATTCATTAATTCAATTGATAATGATGGTATGAAAACAGGATATGATTTAAAGCTTGTTGAAATAGTGAAAAAAAATACAATAATTCCCATAATTTCATGTGGTGGGGCAGGAAACTTTAATCATATAAAAGACTTATTTTTAAATATAGATGTATCAGCCGCCGCTTGTGGAAGCCTATTTAATTTTGGAGATAACAATCCAATAAGAGCAAAAGCTTATTTGCAAAACTATGGAATAAAATTTAGATCAGCAAAATAGTTATGAATAATTTAAAAAAATTTTTTATTGTATTTCCTTCACTAAGAGTTAATTTTTTATCTCTACTGTTGATTTCTTTGGCTGTCTCTTTTTTAGATATTTTGGGCATTGGTGCTATCAGTCCATTTGTGGCCTTAATTATTAGTAATGATTTTTATATTCTGTTTAATTCATTAGTTGTAAGCAAGGTAGGTCTAGACCTTAATTCTCAACAGTTATTAATTGGGATTTCCTTATTTATTATAATAATTTTTTTCATAAAAAGCATTTTATCAATTCTAATATTAAGAAAAATTCACAATTATTGTTACAATGAGCAAACAAAGTTAAGAAAAAAAATTTTAATTAACTATTTAAAAAAAAACTTTGATGATTTCATAAAAGAAGATTTTCAAACAAAATTTATTAAAATAGGAGAAGTAACTAAAATTTCTACAGAAGACGCCTTGGTTAATTTTCTTCGATTTTCAACTGACTTGATTATCATTATATCAATTGTTATTTTTTTAGTTATATTTCAAACAAAAATTTCAATTGCATTAATAATTTTTTTTTCATTTATATTTATTTTTTATAGAATTTTTTTTCAACAAAAAATATATAATATTGGAAAAAATACATTAGAGTCGTTGAAAGCAATAATTCTTAATACAGAAAAAACAATAAATTCAATCAGAGAAATAAAAATTTTTCAAAAGGAAAATTTTTTACTTGGAAAAATGCAAGATGCCTCAGAAAAATATGCTAAAGCTTTAAGTGATAGAGTTATATTTTCTTATTTGCCAAAATATTTGATTGAATTTATTGTTGTAAGTTCAACTGTTCTAGCAATTATTTTTTTTCTTGGTACTGGTTCAGACTTAGAAAGTATTCTGCCGACATTAGGGCTATATTTAGTTGCTGCAATTAGGCTTGCTCCACTTACACATCAATTATTATCATCTTACTCATTAATTATCAATTCAGCTTATACAATAGATCAAATAAAAGATTTTGAATTTAAAGCATCTGATGAAAAATTTGAAATAAAAAAAAATTTAATTCAAAATGTTTCTAAAATAGAAATAAAAGATTTAAATTTTTCATACGATCAAAACAAAATATTTTTTGATACTCATATAAAATTAGAAAAAAATAACATTATTGGTATCTTTGGGCCATCTGGCTCAGGAAAGACGACCTTAATTTATCTTTTAGCAGGATTAATAGAGATTGAGTCTGGAAAAATTTTTATAAATGAGGAGCGAATTGAAAATAATAAGCATACCTTGATTGGTCAATTAGCCTATATATCTCAAGAAGCTATATTAATAAGTGACACAATTAAAAATAATATTTTATTTGACAATGACTTTGATGAAAATAAATTTAAAAGCTGTATATCAGCAGCAAATCTAGAGGAGTTTATAAACAAGTTTCCTTATAAAGAGAACACACAAGTAGGATATTTAGGTGGTCAAATTTCAGGTGGTCAAAGACAAAGAATTGCCTTAGCGAGAGCTTTATATGATAATAAACCTATAATTATTTTAGATGAGCCAACCAATGCACTCGATGAAGAAACAAAATCTAAAATTATTGAAACTATAGAGTCTTTGAAATCAAATAGAATAATAATCATAATTAGTCATGATAAAAAAATACATGATATATGTGATGATGTTTATAATATTATTAATAAAAATTTGAAAAAAGAATAATTATTTTTATATGAAAGAATTAATAGAGCTTAAACATATAACCTTAAAAAATGCATCTAAGGAATATATAAATTGGCTTAAAGATGAGGAAACAATTAGATACACACAACAAAATTTTTCATGGCCAAATAAAAAAAAGTTAAAAACATTTATTAAAGAAAATATGAAATCCAAAGAGATAAAATTTTATGGAATTTTCCTAAATTCGAAACATGTTGGCAATATAAGGGTGGGCCCAATTATTAAAAATCATAAAACTGCTTATATTGGATATCTTGTATCTAAAAAAAATTGGGGAAAAGGAATAGCTACTTTAGCCATAAACAAAGCATGTGAGATTGCTTTTAAAAAGCTTGAAATTAAAAAAATTAATGCAGCTACTATGGAATTAAATATTCCTTCTCAAAAAGCTTTAATAAAAAATAAATTTAAAAAAGAAGGAGTATTAAAAAAACAATGTATTTATAAAAATAAAAGATTTGATGAATATTATTATGGATTGTCAATTAAAGATTTTAAAAAAATAACCTCATTTAAAAACTTGTACTGATTATGCAATCTTTGCAATGTGCATTTTTGTTAGATTTATATTCTTTGTGCATAGCTTGAAATTTTTTCATTAAATTAGAATTCCAAATTTCAAATATATTTTGTTTATAAATATTCCCAATATTTATTTTTTCTCCATATCCTACACAGCAGGGCCTAACATTCCCATCTGCTTTAATCGCTATTCTAAAATATGGCATATTGCATCTAATTTTTTTAAATTTTTCATCATCAAAATCAAAATCTTTTTCATAGTCAATAAGTTTTTGATAGTGTATCGCATCTACTTTATCGCTCCAAAATTTTTTAAAATCCTCAAATTCATGCTTGTTACCATCAAGTTCAATAAAACTTACTTTTACAAGAGGAAATTTTTTATTCATCTTTTTTTTTAAATTTAAAAACTTTAAAATATTATTCAAAACCTTTTTGTATTGACCTGGTTTAGGATTTTTAGCAAATCTATATTTTTCATATGTTTCAGCAGAAAAACCGTCTAATGAAAATTGTATTTTTGTCAAACCAGAATTCAATATAGACTCTGATCTCCTATCATCTAATAAACTAGCGTTTGAGACCATATAAAGATCATCAAAATTTAATTCAGAAGCAAAGTTGATTACTTCAAATATATTTTTATTGGCAAGAGGTTCATTAACTATACTAAGCTGAACTGAGTTAACTCCTATTTCTTTACACTCGGTTAACAGACTTTTTAATTTTTCTAATGGAATTTCATGTTTATTTTTGTACCATTGTCCCAAATCACTTTCTGGTTGACCTATTGGACAAAAAGAACAAGCATAATTACAAATGTTATCAACTTCTATATCTACATGTACAGGGTGATCAAACAATTCTTCAAATTTAATAGCTTTATCAAACTTGTTTCGATATTTTAAATAGCTAGATTTCTTAAAATCTGTGTCTAAAAAATCCACAGCCTTATGATGAATATCACCTAAAACTTTCGTTTTATCTGTCATGATATTTAAGTACAGTAATTATATTATTATTCAACCCTTATTCTCATCCTTGAAAGTCATTTCTAACAACGAGCAGAAAAAAGAATTAAATATCACCATACCCACAATGCAGAAATAATTGTAAAATACATATATTTTTAGTTCTTCAGAAATATTCAGAAATTTAAATAAAAACAAACTAAAAAAAATTGAAAAAATTAAAGTAAAATTTAAAAATTTTTTTAAATTTATAAATTTTAGTATAGTCTTTATTTTGCTTTTTTCTTGAAATCCAGTTTGATAAGCAATTATAGATGTAAAAATACCTACACTAAATATCTGAATAGAAATGATTAAAAGAAAATTAATTTTAATTAATTCTAAAAATTTTAAATTATCAAGATTTTGAATATTATAATTTTCATTAATAAAACTATATAGACCAAATAATGAATATAATAATAAAATTAAAGATGGATAAAAATATATCCATTTAGGACTACATATTAGAAGCAATTTGAGAGTTTTAAATCCATCACTAATTGTTTTTAAATGACTTCTATTTTTTACTCTACCATCTTTATACAATGTTATAGGAACTTCAGTACATTTTATTCCAGAATTGAATAATTTTATCAAATTTTCTACAGCAAAAGTCATTCCTTCAGAAAAATAATTATTTTTCAGGTAGGATTTTTTTTCAAAACATCTCATACCACAGTAAATATCATTAAAAGGTATTTTGTATATTGAACGTGCAATTTTTGTCAAAAATGGATTACCAAAAATTTTATGACTAATAGGCATAGCACCTTCTTTGATTTCACCACCACCAGATGGAAATCTACATCCTTGCACTAATTTATAGCCTGATCTAGTTTTATTTAAAAATTTCATTATATCATTAAAATCATAACTATCGTCAGCATCTGCCATAAGTATGAATTTTCCATCAGCATGTTCAATACCTTTTTTTAAAGCAGATCCGTAACCTTTTTTTTCAACTCTAATTACTCTAACTTTAGGAAAAGTTTTAGATATCTTAATTGAATTATCAGTGCTACCATTATCAGCTACTATAATTTCATAACTAACTTGGTTTTTTTCTAATGTTGATGAAGCTTTATCTAAACATTTACCAATAGTTTCTTCTTCGTTTAGGCATGGTATGACTACAGATAGTTCCATTGTGTAAAAATATGTTAATTTTTATCATCTTAAATTCTTTAGTCAAAAATAAAATATAATGATAATTATTTTAAAATTGATACTTTAACTTAGATGTCAGAATTTTTAAAAAGAAACAGATATTTTATTTTTTATATAACAATTTTTTTATTTTTCGCAGTTATTTCTTACAGGGATTTTTTAGTAACATTAAAGCTAATGTTATTCTCATCATATAATTTTAGTATGTTACCTTTTGATGAATACTATAAATTTAACTTATATTTTGATGGAAAAATTAGTGAAAGCCCAGGATATCCATGGGTTTCTAGATACTTAGCTAATTTTGTTAATTATTTTTTTTATAAATTTTTTCCATGTCTAACGGTTTCAAAAATACCAATTGAAATTTCAAAGAATGTATATTGTTCATTTTGGAGTATAGCGTTAGCTAATTACACATTTACTATTTTATTCCAAGTTTCTTCTTTTTTTTATGCTTTTAGAATACTAAAAAGACCATTTAAAGAGTGTATTTTAGTAGGTTTAATATCTTTTTTCATTATTTCATTATCAGACAGATATGGTGTAGATCGTTTTTCAATTTTTTATATTTCCTTATTCTTAATTTTTTCCCAAAAAATATATTTTAAATATTTATTAATTTTATTATCTATTTTTATAAATGAAAAAATTACTATATTTATAGCTAGTTTTTATTTTTGTGAATGTTATTTAAACTTTCATAATCGAAAAAATATTCAAATTTTTAATTTTATCTTACCCACTATTTTGTTTGGGCTATATCTTTTTTATTTTGTATTATTTGATGCTGATGATAACGTTTTTAAAATACAAAATCATTTAGATGGAAGTATAGTTGATAGAAATTTTATTAGTTTTCATGGTTTAGCCAATTCTTTTATTCCTGTCTTTCTAGTAATTTTTCCTTATATTTATTTTTATAATAAACCAAATATTTTAAAAAAATTTAGATTAAATAAAATAAATGTGATAATTTTACTTACTTTCATACTTTTAGGATTTATTGGAGGTGGTTCAGGAAATACAGGAAGGTTAGTTGTATACTCCTCACCAATTTTTATTTCTACTTACGGATATTTTCTTTTTTATCTTCTAAAAAAAATGAAATTATAATTAATTAATTATTAAATAAATTATAATAAACTATACATCGTATTGCACTAAAACCATCTTTCCAGGTAATTTTTTTCCCCTCATTGTATTTTCTTCCATAATATTTAACACCAACTTCAAAAATTCTTAAATTTAGTTTAGCCACTTTAGCTGTAATTTCTGGTTCAAAACCAAATCTATTTTCATTTAATTTAATATTTTTAATTATATCAGATCTAAATGCTTTATAACAAACTTCCATGTCAGTCAGATTCAAATTTGATAACATGTTTGACAGCAGAGTTAAAAAAAAATTACCAACGCTATGCCAAAAGTAAAGTACTCTCTTTTTATCAGAGCCAATAAATCTTGATCCATATACTACATCTGCTTCATTCAATTCAATTGGTTCAACTAATTTTTTATAATCTTGAGGATCATATTCAAGATCTGCATCTTGAATCAAAATAATATCACCTGTAGATTCCTCTATACCCTTTCTTACAGCATAACCTTTGCCAAAATTTTTATCATTAAATACTATTTTTTGAACTTTATTTTCTAAATTATTTTTAAGAATTTCTTTAGTCCCATCAGATGAATAGTCATCAATAATAATTATCTCTTTTTTATAGTCATTATTTGATAAAACTTTATTGACAATTTCCTCAATTGTATTCTTTTCATTAAAGCATGGGATTATTATTGATACTAACATCTATATATTAAGTATTATTCTTTTAATTGAAGTATATTTATTAAAGCTAGACAACATATTATACAAACTTTGTCAGAATTAATATATTCAATTTTTGCAAATAAAATATAAGCGTTTGTCTTTAAAATTCAGAAAATAATAAATTTGTGATAAAAAAATAATAAAATCTTTGTTTAAAAATTTTGAAAAAAAATTGAATTTTGGTATAAGAGTAAAATAAATAAACCCTTCTTTTAATACATTTAATTTTAATTTTTTTATTATATTACCGAAAGATAATCTGGACCAGGAATAGATATGTTCTTTATATTTTGAATTATAAGATGTTTGGTTAAAACTGTCTTGTCTAACTATTATAATCAATTTTCCATTTTTTTTTAATCTTTTTTTTAATAATTCAATTATTTCAATAGGTTTTTCGATATGGTCTAAGACAGATAGAGCAAATATGACATCAAATTTTTGATTTTTCAAAGATTTAATATTTTTAAAATTTAAAATTTTTTTTTTTTTAAGTATTGAAACAGAATAAGTGTTTTTCTCAACACCAATTTTTTTTTTAACATCTAATTTTTCAATTAACTCTCCAGTTCCACAACCAAAATCCAAAATTTCTGAATTTTTTTTAATATATTTTGAGAAAAACTTTAAATAATATAAGTTTGAGATTTCAGAAACGCTACTAAAATATTTTGATAATTTTTTTTGCTTCATAAAATATTTTTTTTAAAAGGTATAATAATTTTTTTTCATCATACAATTTTTTGAATGAGTTTATAATCATTAAATTTTCTTTTGTATACAGACTCAGTTCTTTATAATTAAATGTTTTTATTTGTTCTTTAAATTTTTTTAATCTAAAAAAATTATTAGTTGAATATTTATCATCACCATTATTTTTAATAAGAGCGTATTTTGGATATATACAATATTTACTATTATTAATGTGTTTTTCAGTCCAATCAAAAGCCCAAGAATCCAGTTCTTTTAATAATTTCTTTTGTTGCATTAACGCTAGATCGTTTCCATAGTTGAGATTTGAAATTTTTTTTGATTTTATTTTAGAAAGAATATTCCATTTATTTTTCCAAGTTGCCCATCCCCAGGAACTCGGTCTCTTACATGAATAAAAATTATGATCAATGTTTTGTTTGTTAAGATATCTGTTTGGTAAAGAATATCCCGTTAAAGTAAATATTTTGTTATCTTTTTTATAAATTCTTAAGAGTTTATTTGTAATACTTAAATAGTTTTTTGAAACTTCTAGATCATCTTCAAGCACTATAATTTTATCAAATTTCTTAAATACATAATTTACACCGTTGAGAATATTTTTTTTTATACCTAAATTTTTTTTTCTAAATATAATTTTTTTTTTTTTAAATATTTTTGTTTTAACTAATTCCCTAATAACATTTTCAACAAGATTTTTATCCTTCGTTGTTTTTGGATAGTCCACAAAAAAAAAAGCAGTAGTTTGTTTTGTAATTTTATCTTTTTTAAGAGAATTTAATAATTTTATAGTTGACTTTAATCTCTTATAACAAAAAATTGCTACAGGCGCATATTTTTGACTCATTTATTTAATCCAACAAATCTAAGAGGTATCTCCTGTCTTCTTCCAGAGTATTATTTTTTGCTATTTGTGAAAGTTTATCTTTCCCAATAAATTTCATATTGAATGCAATTTCTTCTAGCATTCCAATTTTCTTACCTGTTCTTTCTTCTATGATTTTAACAAATTGTGAAGTTTCGTGGTAATCGTTTGGTGTACCAGAATCAAGCCAAATTGAACCTCTTCCTAATTCAAAATTCGTTAATTTATTTTGAGAGATAATCAAGTTATTAAAATCGGTAATTTCATACTCCCCTCTTCGAGATTTTTTTAATTTACTCAGTAATTTAAGAGTAGAATTTTCATAAAAATATAAACCAGTAACTGCTAAGTTAGAAATATATTTTTTTGGTTTTTCAATTATTTTGATTAATTTATTTAGTCTATTTCTTTTTATAACACCAAAATTTTCTGGTTTTTCAACCTTATATGAAATGATAGTATTTTCTTTTCTTTTTGAAATTTGGCTTAAAATTTTGATTAAATTATCTGAATAAAAAAAGTTATCACCCAACATCAATGCATATCTTGATTTTCCAATAAATTTTTTACTTAATTTAATACCCTCTGGTATCCCCCCAGGTTTTTTTTGAATTGTAAATTTTAATTTTAAACCAATTTGTGAACCATTACCTATTATTTTTTTTAATAGTTTAATAGTATTCCTATCACTAACTATATTAATTTCTCTTATATTTGAAAGCATCAGACAAGATAGTGAATAGTAAAATATTGGTCTATTTAAAATTGGAAATAAGTGTTTATTTATAATTTTAGTTATTGGTCTAAATCTCATTCCACTTCCACCAAGTAGAAGTATACCTTTTCTCATGAATCAGCCTTTTTGTTTGATTTTGATTTTAACTTATAAATTACAATTAAGTACAGTACTGAAGAGACTAGTATTATACTTGACATATTTAATATTTTAAATTGTTTAATAACTAATGGAAGTAAAATCATATTAAAATAAATAAATAAAACTAATTTCTCTGAGAAAAATGATAGTAACAAATGGTGGAGGTGAGTTCTATCTGGCTTGAAAGGATTTTTTCTTTTTTTTAATCTTTCTAAAAAAACTCTAAACATATCTATACCTGGAATCATCAGCAATATGAAAATTTCTTCAATACTTTTAATATTACTTTCTACAGAGTGATATGAGTTTATAAGAGAAAATGAAAAAAAAATCGATAAAAAATATACTCCTGAATCTCCCATAAAAAAATAATTTTTAAAATTTAAAAGAAATAATATTATTAATGAAAAAATTATTAATAAGCTAAAAATTTTATTTTGATCATATGATAATGCGATATAAGTAAAAAAAATAATAATTATACCAAGAAATAAACCGCTCACTCCATCCGACATATTAAGAGCATTTAATAATAACAAAATGCAAAGTAATGAAAAAAATAAAGATATTTCATTCAGAATTAAAGTCTTATTTAAAGTTTCAAAATAAAGTTCTTCTATTTTGAAATAAGGAAATAAATAAAAAAAAATAATTAAAAAAATTCCAATACTTAATAATTTAAAATATGGATTGAAATCTTTTAAATCATCACCAAGCCCTACAAAAAAAACAACCGAGGAAATTATTAAAATTTGAAAATCTATATTTTCTATATTTAAATCATTTTCAAATAAAAATATTTCAAAAAAAAGCACTAATGCTATTATTCCTCCAATTAAAGGTGTAGGCTTTTTATGAAACTTTCTCTCGTTTGGATAATCAATAATTGGAATTAAATTAGTAATAATGTTTGATTTTTTTATGCAAAAGAATACTGTCGATATTATAAATAATATCTCTACAAATATATAGTAATTCATTAAGCCAGATGTCAAAAAATATTCCTTTTCATAAACCGTATATAACAAATTTAGAAATATCCAATATTAAAAAAGTTTTTGATAGGAAAAATACTAATTATGGATATCAAGGAAAATTTTCTAAACTTTGTAATAATGAAATTAAGAAAATTATAAAATGTAAAAGTGTTTTATTAACATCAAGCTGCACTGGTGCTCTTGATATAATCACGAAAATTATAGATCTAAAAAAAGGAGATGAGGTAATTATACCATCATTTAATTTTGTTAGTGCAGTAGATACATTTTCTTCTACAGGCGCAAAAATAGTATTTTGTGATATCGATAATAATTTTATTTTAGATTTAAATGATTTACAAAAAAAAATAACTAATAGAACAAAAGCTATCGTGTTAGTACACTATAATGGAAATTCCGTAGATTTTGACGAATTAAAAATTTTAATAGGAAATAAAAATATATTTGTGATTGAGGATGCAGCTGCAGCATTTGGTTCTAAATATAAAAATAAATATCTTGGAACAATTGGAGATTTTGGAACATATTCATTTCATGAGTCAAAAAATTTACATTGTGGTACTGGCGGAGCATTAATTATTAACAACGAAAAGTATTTAAAGAAGTCAAAATTGATTTGGAACAGAGGAACAAATAGAGAAGATTTTGAAAAAAAAAAAGTTAATAAATATCAATGGGTTCAAGAAGGAAAAAGTTCTCACCTTTCAGAAATGCAGGCTGCTTTTTTATTTTCACAACTAAAAAGTTTTAAAAAAAACCTT
>MDTB01093465.1_pt1 | contig 16404 bp, 19 predicted proteins | sample 811161 | NCBI WGS metagenome assembly MDTB01 (sample SAMN05326650, study PRJNA326480) | marine metagenome | isolation source: seawater | place: Mediterranean Sea | collected 2009 | reverse complement strand
TTCAGCCGGAGCCGAACCTGAGGTTGGTAAATCGCGGATATGACCGACGCTTGACTTCACAACAAAGTCAGAACCGAGATACTTATTAATCGTCTTGGCTTTAGCCGGAGACTCTACAATAACCAGCGATTTTCCCATAAATCCTCTAAACACTCTCAATTAGTGATGCGGTTTTTGGTGTGCATTGAAAAAGCAAACGGGCCTCTGATGCAAGCGTCTCTTTTTTGTTAGCAATAAGGGAGAACGTAAAGAGACTCAAGTTTTCGATCAATAATCCGATCATGGATATACCAAAAGCGCCGAAATTTCATCAAGCACAGATTTGATCGTACCAGGCTCAATGATCGCTCTTGCATCATCTAAAGCGACCCAAACACAGCCATTTTCAGCCCCTACACCCACGATGTCGTCCGGAAGCGACTTCAGTAATCCCCCAAACTCACCAGACAATAAATCCCAGCCTTTCGAACCAGGTGGGGCTGCCCAAGGCTCGCCCCGACCAGGAACTCGCCATAGTGACGCCCTTAGCAGCGTTTTATCGGTCCACATCAAATACTGAGCCAACCGGACTGTATCAAGCCGTTCTTTGACCCAGTCGTCAACCGAAAGCACGCGAACTTGCATACCCAGTTTCAGAGCGGTCATTCGACGCGCACCCTGACGGCGTTCCATAGGCGACGGAAGAATCCAGGTGATTGATCCCATGACAGCAAGCAAACCGAGTACAATCCACAACCATGCCACCAGCGACGACCTCCTTAATTTTCGAGCAAGCTTTATTAGATGCCGTGATTAGAGCGTTGAAGCAAATTCTCCCCGAACTTCGCGTTGAGGGTGGTGCTCCTGAACCATTTTATCAAGCACCAAAAAAAAATAGCCCCGCGATCCTTTTGTTTCGGGACGACCATATCCGAAGTCTTTTCCACGAAATCGCGCACTATTGTCTCGCGGGCTCGAAGCGCAGAATAATCGACGACTTTGGCTTCTGGTACATGTCATGCGGACGAGACACCGATGAACAACTGCGGTTCGAAGAAGTCGAAGCAAGGCCTCAGGGACTCGAAAAACTATTTTGCGAAATCTGGCATATTCCATTTTCGCCAAGTCTAGATGACTTCTCCGGCCGCCCTATTTCAAATACATTTATTGAGAACTTAGAAAATGCGTACATTGAGATGAAGGAACGACCTCCAACCAGAGCTAAACGCGTTATAGAAGGCATGTATTACTTTGTTGAGACTGATCTGGCTATTAGCGATATTTTTAGTAGGCTGTGATCACACACGAGAGTCGATTACTCCTACACAAAACGACTTAGATCGGATAGCGTCTATCCTCGGGCAGGATCGGTTACCTTTGCCTGCGCCATCTGTGACCCCGGCAAGGATGTCCAATCTAAAATTAAGCGACACCAGGATTAGTTTCGCCGATGCTTTAGAGCTCGGTGAGTGCGGCCTGCTGCCTCTAATCGCTGACAGAAACTCGAGCCTTGGTCGACAGAAACAAGAGTCCACCCGACTCATCTATGAATGGAAATTAAAAGCTGGTCTAAACCAATGCGACCACCTCAACGATCAAGAGTGGTTTCAAAAAGCACTTCACACGAAGGCACAGGACGTTGAGATAGCGGTATTACAGCTCTTAACCCAAAGTGAAGAAGCGACACGCATCCATTTGAAAATACCCAACCCGTTTGCAACATTAGCCGAAAGCAGGGTTGCTTATCTCGACCGATCACAGCCCATCATTCAGATCATCGTTCAAGCATTACAGAAATCCACACCGCCTCGGGCGGAGACGGTTAGCCAATTTGAACAATCTCTCTACGACTGGAGCCAGACGCAACATCATGGGACGCTACACCAAGCGATCATAGAAACACGGGATTGGCTCGCTGCAGCGAACACACTTCAACGTGCAACCATTACAGCAAATCAGTTGTGCCCGATGGGAACCCCAACAGAACGTGGCCGCAATCTGCAGTCATTTGTTCGTGATTTTTTTGGCGGATTAATCCAGCCCAGACTGTCGTCAGTCGCTCAAGCCATTGATGAATTTCAATTCATTTGGTCAGCGCTACCAGTCACGCTATGGACGCATGACACTGTGGTCGATGCGCTGTTAAAGCTTCCAGCTGGATACCGAACAGGTCTCCGGGACGACCTCAAAGTTCACATCAAAAATTGGCAGCTCATCCTTCAATCCTGCGGACTTAACGTCCGAGCGGACACAACGAACTCGTAGCGCCCATCCGCCTCTTTCTGAGATACCAACTGATGATGCATAAACCTGCACATTGTCGGAACATCACGGACCGTCGAGGGGTCTGTCGCGAGTAGTTTTAAACAGGTCCCACCTTCTACCTGTCTCAAGGCGTTACGCAACAGCATCACCGGCTCCGGACACTTTAAGCCGGTTGCATCGATGATCTCCACGACTAACTGCTTGTCACTTTGTGATGTCATAGGGGCACAATTATTCCGCGTTTCCGGTACCATACCGCACCGCTTTTTTTTAACCAAGGAATTAACACTGTATGTCTAATCGAGTCGCACTAGTTACGGGAGGTACCGGCGGTATTGGTACCGCTATCTGTCAAGAGCTCTACACTCAGGGATTCACGGTAATTGCCGGTTATAACTCGGGCGGTAACCATGACAAAGCCAAAGCATGGCAAGCAGAGCAGCGCTCTAACGGCTTTGAATTTGACGTCGCATACGGCGATGTTTCAGATTCTGAGTCAGCGCGTCAGTGCGTCGAAGGAATTGCAGAAAAACATGGCGACATCCACTGCCTGGTCAACAATGCCGGGATCACCCGCGATTCAACTTTTCGGAAGATGACCCTGGAGCAGTGGGATCAAGTGATGAATGCGAACCTACGATCAGTGTTCAATATGACACGTCTCGTGATCAACAGGATGCTCGAAGAAAAGTGGGGTCGAGTGATTAATATCAGCTCAGTGAACGGGCAGAAAGGACAGTTCGGGCAGTCGAACTATGCGGCGGCAAAGGCGGGCATGCATGGTTTTACAAAATCTCTCGCGCAAGAAGTTGCATCAAAGGGCGTCACGGTTAATACAGTGAGTCCGGGCTACATTATGACATCAATGGTTGCGGCCATTGGTGATGAAATACTTGAGAAGATTGCATCCACCATACCAATCGGACGGCTCGGCAATCCAGACGAAATTGCATATGCGGTTGCATTTCTTGCATCAGAGCGTGCTGCTTTTGTTACTGGCTCAAACCTCGCTATCAACGGTGGGCAGCACATGTTCTAGGGTCAAAAACCCAGGACCCGACAAAGAATTCCGTTTATCGGCTTTTCTTTTATTGCGCCGCACAATAAACTTTGAAATTAGAGATTGAGAGGACACAGAATTGGGTACCGAGAACCAGCAAACACCGGAAGAATTGTTCGAATCTATGAACGCTGAGAGTAGGCGTTTGCTGCAGGGTCTGATGAGCTCTGAAGATACCGCAGACACATTAAAGAGTCTGGCGGATGTCTGGGCTCAGTTAGTTATGCAGCCATGGACTAATCCTCAGGGCTGGCTCGAGACAGTCACAAAATACCAGCAAGATCAGTTTAGATTGTGGACTGTCCTAATGGGCGGTAACACTGACTCTCAGCCGCAAAGCGACCGTCGATTCGATTCAGATGAGTGGTCGAATCTCCCAGTCTTTGACTTCATCAAGCAATCATATCTACTCACTGCTGATGCTCTCACGGAATCAACAGACGCAATTCCCGTCGAAGGCAAGGAAAAAGATAAAATTAAGTTCTACACCCGCTACTTCATTGACGCGATGAGTCCGTCGAACTTCGTCGCACTAAATCCTGAAGTGCTGAAAGAGGCAATGGAGACAAAGGGTCAAAGTTTGATTGACGGCCTTCAGAACCTCATGACCGACCTTGATAAAGGTCGGATCACCATGACAGATGAAGCGGCTTTTGCCCTTGGCGAGAACATTGGAGTGTCTGAGGGATCAGTTGTTTTCCGCAATCACTTGTTTGAATTGATTCAGTACAAGCCTGCAACAGAGTTGGTGCGTCAGCGCCCTCTCTTGATCGTTCCCCCATGTATCAACAAGTTCTACATCCTCGACCTGCAGCCACAAAACTCCTACGTGAAGTGGTGTGTTGATCAAGGCAACACCGTATTCTTGATTTCATGGGCCAACGCGACACCTGAATACAGCCACATCGGTTGGGACGACTACGTCCAGGACGGAATTTTTGAGGCAGCCCGTGTCGTCAGGGAGATCTCTGGCGAGGAGAAGATGAACGCAGTTGCCTGGTGTATCGGCGGAACAATCTTAGGTTCAGCGTTAGGTGTTATGCAAAAGAGGCGTGATTCAAGCATCGGCTCGGTAACCTTACTGACAACACTCCTAGATTTCTCAGACCCAGGTGACTTGGGTGTATTTCTTGATGACGAAGAAGTAAAACTACGTGAAGCGCGGGTTTCAAAAGAAGGGGTTATGTCAGGGAAAAATCTCGCGCTTGGTTTCAATATGCTTCGATCCAACGATTTGATCTGGTCCTATGTGGTGAATAATTATCTCAAAGGTAAAACACCACCCCCGTTTGACCTGCTTTACTGGAACTCGGATCCAACGAATCTTCCGGCAACCATGTATAACACCTACATCCGGGAAATGTACATCAATAACAACCTGTCAAAGCCAGGCGGATTTACATGCTGCGACAAGCCCATTGAATTAGACAAAGTGAAAACACCCGTCTATTTCCTATCTACGATCGAGGACCACATTGCGCCATGGAAAACCACATTCTTAGGGACTGTTATCGTTGGTGGGCCGATTGAGTTCGTTCTTGGCGGATCTGGTCATATCGCAGGCGTCATTAACCCTCCGGCGAAAAATAAGCGCAATTATTGGACTGATGGGGAAATAGGACGAGGTGCCGATCATTGGCTTGAGACAGCCACAGATCATGCAGGTTCGTGGTGGGCTCATTGGGATGAGTGGCTGGTCAAGCAAGATTCTAAGCAGGTACCTGCTCGCGAGATTGGGGCAAACAAAGAATTCAAGGAAATTGTTCCGGCACCCGGTGACTACGTCCGAGTCCGGCTCTAACGGAGTACTATTACCGTTACCACCTGAGCAGTGTCCAGACGAAGGCGTGTTATTGCAGCTGACGGGCTTCGAGCAATAGCCGCAGACCAAACACCAAAACCAAAAACACTTCTGATAGCATCTGAACTCCTCTTAGACTTAGGAAAAAGGATATGAAAGCGCTGTGGACCCCCTCTTCAGAACGCATCGCTAACGCCCGTATCACCGACTTAATGGCATATCTCAACGCAAGGCTCGGGCGATCAATCCATGACTACGACGGGCTCCACAAACTCAGTATCAATGAGCCTGAGTCTTTTTGGGACGGCGTCTGGGAACACGCGGAACTGATAGGCTCGCGAAACGGTCGAATACTCTCTGATCACAGCGGCATGCAAGGTACTAAGTTTTACCCAGAATCCACGTTGAACTTTGCGGAAAATTGCCTCGCTCATGACGCGCCAGACTTTCAGGCTGCGGTGATTTCATATGCCGAGGCTGAAGAGCGTACAGAACTCACTTGGGGAGAACTGAGACAACGTGTAGCCAACTTTCGAAATACATTACAAACTCTCGGCATTCAGAAAAATGATATCGTCGCAGGCTTTGTAAGCAACGGACATGAAGCAGTCGTCGCATCCCTCGCAACGCTGTCAATAGGGGCGATCTGGACAAGTTGCTCTCCAGATTTTGGTGTGCAAGGCGTTCTCGAACGCTTCGGACAAACTAAACCAAAAGTACTTGTAGCCGCGCATACGACGCGATATAACAAAAAACCGATCGACTTAACGGGACGCATCAACGGACTCCTGATAGAACTACCATCAATCACTTCAGCGGTTATCTTCGATGGCATTTGCCCAGACGCAATGACGGGTGTGATCAGACGCCCTGGGTGCAAAGTGATTGCATACGACGATGCGATTTCTGGCGAATATTCGTTAGCTTTTGAGGAGACCTCCTTCAACCATCCAGGTTTTATCCTCTACAGCTCTGGAACAACCGGTATCCCGAAATGCATTGTTCATAGCCACGGAGGAGCACTGATTCAATTAGTTAAAGAGCACCGCTATCACGTTGATATCAAGCCCTTTGATCGCGTGTTCTATTACACAACGTGCGGTTGGATGATGTGGAATTGGTTGTTAGCTGCATTAGCCTCCAAAGCAACCATCGTGACATATGACGGGTCACCCTTAGTCGACGGCGCGAAAACTCTTTGGGGGCTTTGTGAACAGGATGATTGGCATGTCTTTGGTACTAGCGCCAAATTCATCGCGGCAATCGAGAAGTATGGTTATAAACCATCATCGCAAAACAAACTAACCTCGCTGAAAGCCATACTGTCGACCGGCTCACCTCTCGCGCACGAGTCGTTCGAATATGTTTATCGAGATATCAAGCAGGATCTGTTGCTTGGATCTATATCGGGGGGGACAGATATCGTGTCCTGTTTCTGCTTGTCGTGCCCCATCCGGCCAGTCTATCGTGGCGAACTCCAGTGTGCCGGCTTGGGGCTGGCAGTCGATGTCGTTAACGAATCAGGGCAATCTGTGGTGGGAGGAAAGGGTGAGTTGGTGTGTCGCCAACCATTCCCAGCCATGCCAGTAGAGTTTTTCGACGATACCGATGGGAGCAAATACCGAGCGGCCTACTTTGAACGATTTGAGGGTATATGGGCACATGGCGACTTCGCAGAACACACAGAGCGAGACGGGTTCATTATTTACGGCCGTGCGGACGCCACGCTCAATCCCGGTGGTGTCCGTATCGGAACCGCTGAAATCTATCGACAAGTGGAGGCGATCCCAGAAGTCCTGGAGTCTCTTGCCATTGGGCAGTTGGTCAACAACGACGAGCGGATAGTGCTATTTGTTGTCTTGCGCGAAGGCTTTGAGCTAGGTGATGACTTACGTAAACAGATCAAAACGCAAATCAGAGACAACACAACGCCCCGTCATGTGCCTGAGGTGATCACTCAGGTTCCTGACCTCCCTCGCACGGTAAGTGGTAAGATTGTCGAGTTGGCCGTGCGCAACGTCGTGCACGGAGAAATAGTTAAAAACATTGAGGCGTTAGCGAATCCAGATGCGCTGGAATATTTTAAAGATCACCCAGACGTTTGCTCGTAGTCTGCTTACAGGGCTTATCGCGGCCACATTACCCATCGTGGTATCCGCTAATCCTACCGATGTCCGGGTCTTGGTTGATGTCTCAGGATCCATGAAAAAAGCAGACCCGAAAGCCGTCCGAGGCCCAGCGACGGCTCTGCTAGCAACGCTGTTACCTGATCAGTCCCAGGGTGGAATCTGGCTCTTCGGATCTGACGTACGACCGCTCGTCCCGTACGGTCCTGTCGATGCGCGCTGGGATGCGCTCGGACAACCAATCGAGGCATCCATCGGCTCGACTGATCGATTCACGCACATGGAGAGTGCCCTCCGTACGGGAATCACAGCGGGAGGCGAGCAAACGACTGGAGTTTGTCATGTCATCCTGATCACCGATGGGATCGTCGACGTGCAAGGTGGCAAAGACGCCTCAAGCGCATCAAGAGATCGCATCGTGAAAACAGTGCTCCCCGATGCAAATGATAGAGGCTGCAGTATTCATACTATCGCACTTTCCGACAAAGCCGATTTACCGTTACTAAGGCAGATGGCGGTTCAGACCGATGGTCTTTTCACTTTACTCGACCAGCCCGGTGACCTAATCCCAGTGATGCTAGATGCGCTCGAGTTGGCTCTGCGCTCGCAGCAGTTACCGATTCGCAACCGAGAAATCCAGATTGACTCTGACATCCGCCAGGTTCGCCTTACCCGACTTGGAAGCGACACACCGGTATCACTTCGCTCGAACGAGATGACGATCGAGGCCAATAATAGGAATGGTGACATTAATTATTACAGTGGTACCGGGTATCAAACCCTGATTTGGTCGAATCCGGTTCCGGGCCGATATACCCTAACCGAGCAATTCGGTCCAACTGATCGGATTCTGATCGATTCAGATGTTCGGCTGGAACTCGCGGACTTGCCGCCGACAATCAGTGCAGATCAGACGCTTGGCTTGAGTGCATCGATATCGAAAAATGGCGAACTGGTCGATGCAGAAGACCGTATATATTTTGTAGCGTTCGGGTCCAATACAGATCCAGTGAGAGCTCGTGGTGAGAGACTCACGATGCAGATCGACAGTCCTGCGACTGGACGTTCGATCCTCACCATTCAGAGTTTCGATGGGTCGTATGAGCGGCAAGTACAACGCGCCTTCGAGGTATTACAGGCGCGGCCCGCGATGGAAATTGGTAGCGAATCAACACAGGGTGTAGGGCAAATCTCGTCTACAATCGTTCCTCAACAATCCGACTCGAAAGCACCTATGGGCGACGTGAGTCGTTTATTACCAGAGACGATTAACCAACAACTGCCGGAAGAGATGCGAGATTGGCCACTATGGCAATTGATCGCGAGTGCGCTGGGTGCAATCGCTTTGGTCGCTCTTTTAGTCGGGCTTATCTTGCGCCCTAAACATCACTAGCCGGAGCAAATATATGCTCGATCCACCGTACAGTCTTACAAATATTGTTAGCAAGCTACTAATAAAAGGCATCAACTCCGTTTTCTTGAAAAAACTGCGACTAGACTTAATCCAGTCTGTCTATCCTTTATTCCTGGTAGGTTCCCTTAAGGTTACAGCAGTGCGCCACAATCGAACGCGGCAGACTGGGTTGTAACAGCGTGCCCTTGTGTTGATCAACTTCATCGGCGATATTCATGGATATGCTTCTGAGCTTAGAGCGTTACTAGCTAGGCTCGGTTATTTATACTCAGTATCAAGCGGTTGGGTTGCCGGCGAAGGGCAACTCGTTTTTCTCGGGGACCTGATCGATCGTGGCCCAGAACAAAAAGAAACCGTAGAGATTGTCCGCGAGCTATGCGAGCAAGGATATGCGATCTGTCTTACTGGAAATCATGAATTCAATGCAGTTGGCTTCGTCACAGAGCGCATCGATGAGCCAGGTAAGTATGTTCGCAGCCACTCCGACAACCACATTCGCCAACATCAGGACTTTCTCGATGCCTACGCAAATGATCTTCACGGATATCGTGAGGTATTAGACTGGTTTTCAACGCTACCGCTGTGGTTCGACAATGGGGATGTTCGTGCCGTCCATGCTTGTTGGAATCTAGCGGCGCAATTTGATCTTGCCTCCCTTCTCACCGAGACTCAGAGCCCGATTGGCAAATCTTTTTACGAGCAAACAGGAATAACAGGCTCTAGGCCCTGGGAAGCACGAGAGACACTTCTGAACGGGCTCGAAGCAAGGTTACCTAACAATATCTCGTTCGAAGACTACTACGGCATCAGGAGAAGACGAATCCGGGTCAACTGGTGGGCACCCGAGCAAACAACATTTCGTGATGCGGCCGTGATAGACGACGGCCAGCGCCACACCATCCCGGATACTCCTTTGCCGGATGCGTCCCCGACCTACGAGGGCCCACTGTGTTTCTTCGGGCATTACTGGATGCGGGGAACACCGCGGATACAACACCCACATGCCATCTGTCTCGATTACAGCGTCGCGTTGGACGACGGAGCCCTGTGCGCCTACCAGTTTCGCGGTGAATGCACCGCCGAACGGGACAACTTGGTCTGGGTCAATCGCTCGTAACGATTTAGTGACCGCTGCAGATTAAGGACGCAACGGTCCCTATACCCAACAGAATATAGGTTAGTCTATCAGCTTCAGTGTTTTGACTGACATCTTGCCGTTGCGGCCTTCTGCCAAATCAAATTCAACACGCTGGTTATCTTCTAAACGCTCGATTCCATTTTCTTTCACTGCTGTGACATGCACGAACGCGTCGTCACCACCCTCATCAGGCACAATGAAACCAAAACCCTTGGTTTCGTTAAACCACTTTACTTTACCAGTTTGCATGCGTTTTCCTTCGCAACTGCGCGGATGCTCGAATCTCCGCGCGTTTCACTTAAAATGCTAGTCAGTGTTGCGGCAAGGCGGACACATGCTAAGCATTCGAGCAGACACAGCGTCGCATGTTCTCAGGTAAAGTCAATGACGAATCGATGACAATCTCGCGATAATGCATCGCCGGCTAGAGCCAGCGGCGAACTAAAGACGCGTACCGCGCGTATCGATCACCAAAGTTTTTGAACAATACTCTTTCCTCTGGAATGATCTGAAATTGAGTGAGATACCAAACCACTAAGATAAATCCTAGGGGGCTAAACCATGTTGGCTGGTAAAGGTAAAAAGCAGCCAAAAGCCCTAACAGCGCAAGATACATGGGATTTCTGGACAATCGAAATACACCATGGGTCACAAGCACGGTCGTCTGATCAGGGCTCCAAGGATGCACGGTGGTCTTGCATCGGATGCACGCCAAAACCCCTGCCAACCCGAAAAATCCTGAAACAACGATCAGGGTGCCAATTAGTTGCCACGGCGGTGCGAACAGGCCTCCGCTCCAACGCGTAGCTACCCAGTTGAGAAGCCCGCCAGCACAAATGATCAAAGGCGGCGGTATTTTGAGTTCAAGACGGCAAAACAACGGTTGAAATACCCACGGTTCCGACTTGGTCGGGACGGCAGGATTTGAACCTGCGACCCCTTGCACCCCATGCAAGTGCGCTACCAGACTGCGCCACGCCCCGAGAGCGGGAAAGTATACAACGTCCTAATCAGACAGCAACCGACGAACTTGCTCTAGCTCCCGAATCATTTCTCGGAGCGCCATCCCCTTGGAATCATCGTGGGTTGCTTCGATCCGAGCTTCGTCTTCCTCTTGAACCCGCGATTTTGCGCCAGACAAGGTAAATCCTTGTTGATGCACAAGCGCCCTAATTCTACGAATCATGATGAGATCCTGATATCGATAGTACCGACGATTACCCCGGCGCTTATCCGGTTGAAGCTGTTCGAATTCCTGCTCCCAATATCTGAGGACGTGAGGTTTCACACCGCATAGGCGACTGGCCTCTCCGATCGTGAAATATACCCGATCAGGGATCTGGGGAAGATCATCATCGAAGAGGTCCACTGTACTCACTCATCATCCAAGGGGTGATACAACTCAACTTGAGAGCGAAGCTTCTGTCCGGCACGGAATGTAACGACGCGACGCGCACTCACAGGAACCTCTTCACCCGTCTTTGGATTACGACCGGGGCGCTCATTTTTATCTCTGAGTTCGAAGTTACCGAATCCTGACAGACGAACAGGATCTCCAGAGATCAAAGAATCGCTCAGTTCATCGAAAAGGATTTCGACCATTTCTTTAGCCTCGCGCTTGTTTAATCCGACCACATCGTTGAGATGTTCGGACAAATCTGCTTTTGTGAGTGCCGCCACCGTGCTTATCCTCGTAACTCTGCCCCGGTGCGTTCGCAAAGCACTTGAACGACCTGGTTTACTATTTCTTGAATCGCAGCGTCCTCCAGAGTCTTTTCTGGATCTTGCAGGCTCAATGAGAGTGCAAGGCTCTGACGCCCTTCGGGAACTCCCGTTCCGCGATATACATCAAATAATTCAACCGATTGGATGCGAGTGTCTGAAAGACTTGTCACGGCATCCACAATCTGCTGCCACGCGACGCTGTCATCCACGATGACTGCCAAATCGCGAAGCACTTTAGGGTACCGCGAAATCGCTTTAAAAGCAGTAACTTGTCCACTTAACATCGGTGTTAGCAGTAAATCAGCCAAGAATAAAGGCTTAGGTAAATCGAACTCACGCGCTAGCTTGGGATGTAGTCGACCAACAATACCAAGTACCTCGCCACCCAAACTGACGCTCGCGGTCTGGCCCGGGGCGAACGCTGGGTGCTCCGATGGAGACCACGTGAATTCGGCGCCACCATTGATCATCCCGAGACCATCGACCACCCCTTTTAAATCGAAGAAGTCAACCAAGCGGTCACCGCTGAAATGTAACGGATCATTCTGTCCGTAAATCGCAATACCGATGCGCTCCGATTGGTCCAATTGATCGCCTTGGTATAAGAAGCACTGTCCTGTCTCAAACAACCGTACTCGTGGGGCTTGACGATTCACATTATGTCGAACCGCCTCAACAAGTCCCGGAATCAGCGAACGACGCATTTCAGCGAGGTTCGATGCGATGGGATTAGCGAGGCGGACGCCATCAGTACCGTCACCAAGAACCGCTTGCACCTTAGGATCAACGAAAGAGTAAGTGATCGCTTCTTGGATGCCTTGATCCACCAGATAATTCTTCAATCGTATCAGTGGTGTCTCTGCCTCGGGCACAGATGCCATCGTGAGTGCCTGTGCAGGCAAGGAGATCGGAAGCCTGTTATAGCCGTAGATACGTGCAATTTCCTCTATGAGGTCCTGTTCGATCGACACATCAAATCGCCAACTCGGGGCCTCACACCGAAACCCACCGTCGCGGACTTCAACATCGAACCCAAGCGCCTCTAGCATCTGCTGAATCGTTTCTGCTGGGAGACTAATTTTGAGCTGCTGTTCGATCCGTGCGTTTGACAACTCAACCACCCGCGTATCTGGAAGTGCTCGCCCGTTTTCGGTGATCACCACAGGACCCGGCGCGCCACCACAGATTTCGATCATCAGCGCGGTAGCACGCTGACACGCTTGCTCGGCTAACCGCCAGTCAACACCCCGCTCAAATCGCGCTGATGCGTCTGTATGCAAGCCGAAACGACGAGCTTTACCAGCAATAGTAATCGGGTTAAAGAATGCGCTCTCAAGAAAAACAGATGTCGTCTTCTCAGAAATACCTGAATGCTCACCACCCATAATTCCGGCAAGCGCCAGCGGTTTTTCCTGGTCAGCAATCACCAATACATCACTGGCTAAGGTAAGCGTCTTTCCATCAAGAAGTACGAGTTCCTCACCGTCATTCGCCATCCGGACCTCGACGGCCCCAGTCAATTGATCGCGATCAAACGCATGCATGGGTTGACCAAGCTCAAGCATGACGTAATTGGTAATATCGACAATCGCATCAATGGAGCGAATACCACTCCGCCTTAAACGCTCGACCATCCATACCGGAGTCGGGCAACTCACATCAATATTGTCTATGATACGACCGACGTAACACGGACAACCCTCAGGCGCAGACAAATATACTTCATGCGTCTGATCTGACACAGGGTCGACGGGCTCGCACCCAACTAACTCGACCGGAGTTTGACTCAACACCCCAAGCTCTCGAGCTAGCCCTGTAATCGATAAGCAATCGCCGCGATTTGGTGTAAGGTCGACTTCAATAATATCGTCGGGAAGCGACAACAGTTCGGCTAAGTCATCACCCGTCGTAAAAAACTCTGGCAACTCCATCAAGCCCTCTCGTTCGTCGGAGAGACCCAGCTCGTCAGCACCACAGAGCATACCGTTCGAATCAACACCACGTAGCTTGGTTCGCTTAATTTCAAGCTCGTCACCAAGTACGGCGCCGACGCGTGCGAGAGGGAATTTCTGACCGGCTCGGACATTTGGTGCGCCACAGACTACTTGATACGCTGCCTCGCCGTCAGTAACTTCACACACCTTCAACTTATCTGCATCAGGATGTTGGGTAACGGCACGGACCTCACCAACGACAACATTTGTAAATGGCTTTGATGCCGAGTCTAGGCCGTCTACCTCCAACCCGGCCATGGTAAGGTGGCTGACGATTTCATCGACCGATAACTCAGTAGGGCACAGGCTCTTAAGCCAAGAAACACTCGCTTTCATGTCTATCCGTGAAACTGGTTAAGGAACTGCAAATCATTTTCGTAGAACAGGCGGAGGTCACCAATTCCGTAACGGAGCATAGCCAAACGTTCAATACCCATACCAAACGCAAACCCTGTAAAAATTAAGGTATCAACGCCGGTCTGCTCAAAAACTTTGGGGTGTACCATTCCACAACCCATGACCTCAAGCCAGCCAGTGTGGGAGCACACCCGACAACCTGCACCCTCGCACATAACACATTGTACATCGACCTCGGCCGATGGCTCAGTAAACGGGAAATAGCTCGGTCTGAATCGCACATCTAGATCTGCCTCAAAAAAACGATTCAAAAAGGTAATTATCGTCCCTTTCAGATCAGCAAAACTGATATCACGATCGACTACCAGGCCCTCGATCTGATGGAACATTGGCGTATGCGTCAAGTCGCTATCACAACGATAAACGCGTCCTGGCGCCACGATGCGGATCGGCGGCTCTTGGCTAACCATGGTTCGAATTTGAACAGGGGAGGTATGGGTCCTCAGGACACGGCCATCATCAAAATAGAACGTATCGTGCATCGCCCGTGCAGGATGGTGGGACGGAATATTCAGCGCTTCAAAGTTGTGCCAATCATCTTCAATTTCGGGACCTGTCACAACGGCGTAGCCCAGGCTTGCAAAGAGTCTGTTCAAACGGTCTAGGGTGCGGGTTACCGGATGTAATCCACCAATTTCTTGCGGCCGTCCGGGCATGGTCACGTCGACCGAATCGCGCATGAGACTCTGGGACTCAGCCTCAACTTCGAGTGCCGTCTTCTTCGCCTCTAGGGTTTCTGTCACGCGGTCACGGACCGCGTTGATAACTAGCCCTGCCTCTGGTCGGCGTTCGGCAGAGAGTTGGCCAAGCATCTTCATCTGAGCACTGATCAATCCCTTCTTACCGAGAAATCTCACCCGAACGTCATCGAGCTGCGTCAGCGAATCCGCAGACTCAATTAACGCCAAGGCCTCGTGTTCAATACTCTGTAAATTGTCCATTTGGAATCCAACAGCATAAAAAAGGCCGCACGGAGGTTGTCCAGGCGGCCTTCTCTTCAGTCACCCCTAGGGTTTGAAATTAAGCGTTCGCCTGCTCTAAGGCTTGCTTCGCTTGCTCCGCGAGCGCAACGAATGCGACCTTCTCGTTCATCGCGAGATCCGCAAGCACGCGACGATCCATCTCGATATTTGCTTTTTTTAGTCCGTTTATAAAACGGCTGTAGCTCAGACCGCATTCCCGCGCACCGGCATTTATACGTGCTATCCAGAGTGCACGGAACTGACGCTTCCTCTGACGGCGGTCGCGATATGCGTACTGGCCCGCTTTGATGACAGCTTGTTTAGCGACACGAAACACACGAGAACGGGCACCGTAGTATCCCTTCGCCTGCTTCAGAACTTTCTTGTGACTAGCGCGCGCGGTTACACCGCGTTTTACTCTTGGCATGTGTCTCTCCTACTACCTTACACCTGGAAGCATTCGATGAATCAGCTTGACATCTGAATCTGCGACCATCAACGTACCGCGTAGATGACGCTTACGCTTTGTGCTCTTCTTAGTCAGGATGTGGCTACGGAAAGACTGCTTATGCTTGAAGCCTTTGGCAGTCGGCTTAAAGCGCTTTAGAGCGCCTGAGTTGCTTTTGATTTTTGGCATATTTCCTTTTCACTCCGCATTAGAGCGTGCTGCTCTCACTTCTTTTTCGGCGCGAAGACCATGATCATTTGCCGGCCCTCTAGTTTAGGGCGAGCTTCGACCACTCCATACTCTTCGAGGTCCCTTTCCAAACGCTCCAGCATTTGCATACCGAGTTCTTGGTGGGCCATTTCACGGCCACGGAACCGGATGGTTACCTTGGCCTTATCACCGTCCTCTAGGAAACGCACCAGGTTGCGCAGTTTGACCTGGTAGTCTCCGACGTCCGTTCCCGGACGAAACTTTATTTCTTTAACCTGCAGTTGGTGCTGCTTTTTTTTCGCAGCCGCTTTCGCTTTCTTCTCTTCGTACAGCCGTTTGCCGAAATCCATGATTTTCGCAACCGGGGGATCTGAAGACTCCGCAATCAAGACAAGATCAAGATCATTCTCTCGAGCGGCGGCCAGCGCGTCTTCTGTATTAACAACACCAATTTGTTCACCTGTTGGACCGATCAAACGTACTTTAGAAGCGCGAATTTCTTCATTGATCAACGTACGCTTTTCACCCGGCGCACCTTTGGGTTGTGCTCTTCTGATTACCCTGCCTCCGATTCGGTAACGAAACGACCGCGCATCCTGATCTCGCTGTGAAGCTTATCCGCAAAAGCTTGTAAGCCCATTGCGCCTAGATCCTCACCCGACCGGGTCCGCACAGCCACCTGCTGGTTTTCCACCTCTTTATCGCCGACCACAAGTAAATAGGGCACCCGCTGTAAAGTGTGGTGGCGGATTTTATAGCCGATCTTCTCATTGCGCAAATCGGATTTCACGCGAAGACCTTGAGCGACAAGCATTTTTTCCACTTTTTTCGCATATTCATGCTGTGAATCCGTGATTGTCATCAC
>MDTB01110400.1_pt1 | contig 16405 bp, 9 predicted proteins | sample 811161 | NCBI WGS metagenome assembly MDTB01 (sample SAMN05326650, study PRJNA326480) | marine metagenome | isolation source: seawater | place: Mediterranean Sea | collected 2009 | reverse complement strand
CCAAAAATATAATCTTCAGAATTTTCAACATTAATACTTTCACCTAAATCATTTCCTCTTCCTGTGATGAATCCCATTTCTAATTCAAAGTCTAATAATTTCGATTCTGAAAATATTGGTTTTTTTTCACCTTTTGGAAGAATTTGTCCTTTTGGTCTTTTAACATTTGTTCCTGATATTACAATTGATGAAGATCTTCCGTGATAGCCAACTGGAATATGTAACCAATTCGGAAGCAATGCGTTTTCAGGATCTCTAAACATTTTCCCAACGTTAGTTGCATGATCTTTACTTGAATAAAAGTCAGTATAATCTCCTATTTTTACAGGCATTGCCATACTTATATCTTTTTGGTGGAACAAAATATCTTGCTTAATAAATTTTTGTTCAAAGTTTTTATTTTTTATATCAAATAAATCCGCAATTTTATTTCTTACTTCTCTCCAAATAGATTTCTTTTGTTCTAATAGTTTATTTAAACTTTTTCCTTGAAAGGTTTTGTTATTCAATGAAATATCATTGAAATAACCATTTTTTTCTAAATTTTTTAAGCTAATTACGGTTTTTCCTATTATTGTTGCAATATGAAATTCATTATTATGTGTCTTAAAAACTCCAAAGGGAATATTTTGAATAGGAAAATCACAATGAAAATCATATTTAATCCAAGATTTTCTTTCAATATTGTTTGCTGATAACATAAGTTGATTTTTTGAAAATAAATAATATCTTTAAATATATAATTTAAAACATATACAGTGAATAAAGATGATATAATTTTTTCGTTAATTGAAAAAGAAAATGAAAGACAAATAAATGGAATAGAGTTAATTGCTTCAGAAAATTATGTAAGTAATCAAGTATTAAATGTTGCAGGTTCTTGTTTAACTAACAAATATGCAGAAGGGTACCCAAATAAAAGATATTATGGTGGATGTGAATATATTGATAAAATTGAACAGTTAGCTATTGATAGAGCAAAGGAAATTTTTGGAGTTGATTATGCTAACGTTCAACCTCATTCTGGCTCACAAGCTAATTTAGCAGTTTTTATGGCTTGTTTAAATCCTGGGGATCAAATATTAGGTTTTGACTTATCTCATGGTGGACATTTGACTCATGGTTCTCCGGTTAATTTTTCCGGAAAATTATATAAAACATCATTTTATGGAGTTTCAAAAGAAACAGGTCTTATTGACTATGAAAATATGGAAAAAGTAGCTTATGAAAAGAAACCCAAAATGATTATTTGTGGAGCATCTGCATATTCTAGAGATTGGGATTATTTTAGATTTAGAAAAGTTGCTGATGAAATTGGAGCTATTTTGTTAGCTGATATTTCACATCCTGCTGGCTTAATTGTGAAGGGATTGTTAAATAATCCTTTTGAATATTGTCATATTGTCACATCAACAACTCATAAAACTTTGCGGGGTCCAAGAGGAGGTATTATAATGATAGGAAAAGATTTTGAAAATCCATTTGGTCAAAAAACCAAAAAAGGTGATTTAAAAATGATGTCAACTTTAATTAATTCATCTGTTTTTCCAGGATGTCAAGGTGGTCCATTAGAACATTTAATTGGAGCCAAAGCAGTTGCTTTTTCTGAAATTATGGATGATGGTTTCTTAAGTTATGTTAATCAAGTTAAAAAAAATGCTTCTATAATGGCAGAATCTTTAATTTCTTTGGGATATAATATAATTTCTTCTGGTACTGATAATCATTGTATGCTTATTGATTTAAGATCTAAAAATATTACTGGTAAGGATGCGGAACATGCTCTTGGATTAGCAGATATCACTGTTAATAAAAACATGGTTCCTTTTGATGATAAATCCCCTTTTATTACTTCTGGTATAAGAATTGGTACCCCAGCAATTACTACTAGGGGACTTAAAGAAAAAGAAATAAAAAAAATAGTTGAATTTATTGATAAAGCAATATTCAATTATCAAAATAATAATAAAATGAATGGGCTTTGTGATGAGATTAATAAAATGATGTCACAATATCCTATTTTTGCATATTAATTTTAGTTTATGAAATGTGGAATTGTAGGGCTTCCAAATGTAGGTAAGTCAACTTTATTTAATTGTTTATCAAGATCTAAGGCTTTAGCAGCTAATTATCCATTTGCCACTATTGACCCAAATGTAGGAATAATTCCTGTCCCTGATAAAAGATTAGATAAGTTGTCTCATTTATTTAATCCTCAAAATACACTATCTGCTACTGTTGAAATAGTAGATATTGCTGGATTAGTTAAAGGGGCTAGTAAAGGGGAGGGTTTAGGTAATAAATTTTTAGCTAATATAAAAGAAACTAATGCTATCATGCATGTTTTAAGGTGTTTTGATGATGATAATATTACTCATGTAGATGGAAGTATTGACCCTATTAGAGATAAGGAAATTATTGATTTTGAGTTAATGGTAAAGGATTTAGAAACAATAGATAAAAAGATTGGTAGCTTGAGAAGATTGTCTAATACAGGTGACAAAACAGCGATCCAGCAGATTGATATTTTGGGTAAGTATAAAGAAAAGCTCTCTGAAGGTTTTCCAGCTAGGTCTTTTGATATAGATCATGATGAATTTATAGATGAATTACAACTATTAACTAATAAACCTGTACTTTATGTTTGTAATGTAGATCAAAATTCAATGGGTGGTAATAAATATACTAAAACTGTGTCAGAGCAAATAAAAAACGAGGATGCTAAAATGATTATTATTGCAGCAGGTATAGAGTCAGAGATTAATGAACTAGAATCTGAGGAAGATAGGAATGAATTTTTAAATGATATTGGTTTAAAAGAGCCAGGTGTAAATAAAATTATTCGAACTACTTATTCTTTATTAGGATTGCAAACTTTTTTTACTGCAGGAGAAAAAGAAGTTAGAGCTTGGACAATTAAAAAAAATTCTTCAGCTCCTCAAGCAGCAGGTAAGATACATACAGATTTTGAAAAAGGATTTATAAGAGCTGAGGTTATTGCATTTGATGACATGATTCAATATGGCTCTGAATTAGCTTGTCGTGAAAAAGGAAAAGTATCTATTGAAGGTAAAGCATATCTAGTAAAAGATGGTGATATCATTCACTTTAGATTTAATGTTTAATATGATTTTTTTTTTTTGGATTTGATTTGTTAATAAATTCTCATCATTTTCTCTATAATAAATTCTTTTTTTAGTCATACATTATTATTTTAGACCAGATTTTAATTATGGTTAAGTATACCGAAGAAAATATTAAGTCTTTAGACTGGAAAGAACACATCAGGATGCGTCCAGGTATGTATATTGGGAAAAAGGGAGATGGATCATCTCCAGATGATGGTATATACGTATTATTAAAAGAAATTATGGACAATTGTATGGATGAATTTGTGATGGGTTTTGGAAAAACAATTGAATTAAGCGTTAAAAACCAAAAAGTTTTAATTAGGGATTATGGAAGAGGTATTCCTTTAGGTAAAGTAACTGATTGTGTTTCTAAAATAAATACAGGTGGAAAGTATGACACCAAAGCATTTAAAAAAGCAGTTGGATTAAATGGTGTTGGAACCAAAGCGGTAAATGCTTTGTCAGAGTATTTTAAAGTACAAAGTATTCGTGATGAAAAAACGAAAATTGTTGAATTTAAAAGAGGAAATATAACTTTAGATGAAGATATAAAAGATTCTTCTCAGAGAAATGGTACTAGAATAACGTTTGTTCCTGATTCCGAAATTTTCTCCAATTATAATTATTTAGATCACCATATTTCTACTATGATTTGGAATTATGTTTATTTAAATCCTGGTTTGACAATAATTTATAATAATGAAAAGTATTTTTCTGAAAATGGCCTAAAAGATCTATTAACATCTAAATTAGAAACTTCAATTACTTATCCTATTATTCATTTAAAAGATAATGATATAGAAGTTGCATTATCTCATTCTAGATCTAAATACGGGGAAACATATTTTTCTTTTGTTAATGGTCAACATACTACTCAAGGGGGAACTCATCAAACTGCATTTAGAGAAGCTATTGCCAAAACTTTTAAGGAATTTTATAATAAAAACTTTGAAGCTTCTGACGTTAGGCAGTCAATAGTTGCAGCTATTAGTATAAAAGTTATGGAGCCAGTTTTTGAATCTCAAACAAAAACAAAGTTAGGTTCTGCAGAAATGGGGGATGGTCTCCCAACAATTAGAACTTTTATAAATGATTTTGTGAAAAGAAAATTAGACAACTTTTTACATAAAAATCCAGAAATAAGTGAAATCATTTTACAAAAGATTCAACAAGCAGAAAAAGAAAGAAAAGAATTAGCTGGAATTAAAAAACTAAGTAGAGAAAGATCAAAAAAATCTAGTCTACACAACAAAAAATTACGAGATTGTAAAATTCATTATAATGATTTAAAAAAAGAAAGAAGGTTAGAGACAACATTATTTATAACTGAGGGGGATTCTGCTAGTGGATCAATAACAAAAGCGAGAGATGTTAGCACACAAGCTGTATTTAGTTTAAAGGGTAAACCTCTAAACTGTTTTGGATTGACTAAAAAAATTGTTTATGAAAATGAGGAATTTAACTTATTACAAAGTGCATTAAATATTGAACATGAATTAGAAAATTTAAGATACAATAATATTGTTATTGCTACTGATGCTGATGTTGATGGAATGCACATTCGATTACTTATTATTACATTTTTTCTTCAATTTTTTCCTGATTTAGTAAAGGAAGGTCACTTGTATATATTACAAACTCCTCTTTTTAGAGTAAGAAATAAGAAAGAAACAATTTATTGTTATGATAATAAGGAAAAAATAGATGCAGAAAAAAAATTGACCGGAAAATTAGAAATAACTAGATTTAAAGGCTTAGGTGAGATTTCTCCACATGAATTTAAAAATTTCATTGGTTCTGATATAAGATTGGATCCTGTACTTTTGAAAAATGATTCAGAAATTGAAGAATTATTAACCTTTTATATGGGTAAAAATACACAAAATAGACAAAATTTTATAATTGATAATTTAAGAGTTGAAAAAGATATACTTGATTAGTTAAAATGAGTGAAGATAGACTAAATAATAATGATAAATTAAATGAGATATCTAAGGTCATCCCAATTTCCGGGATGTATCAAAATTGGTTTTTAGATTATGCATCATATGTAATTCTTGAAAGAGCTGTGCCATTTATTTTAGATGGTTTAAAACCAGTTCAAAGAAGAATTTTACATTCTTTAAAAGAATTAGATGATGGGAGGTATCATAAAGTTGCTAATTTAATTGGTAACACCATGAAGTATCACCCTCATGGAGATGCTTCGATTGGTGATGCTTTAGTAAAGCTAGGTCAAAAGGGACTTCTAATTGATATGCAAGGTAATTGGGGTAATGTAGCTACAGGTGATAAAGCAGCAGCAGCAAGGTATATAGAAGCAAGGTTGTCTCAATTTGCATTAGATGTTTGTTTTAGCCCAAAAGTCACAACATGGCAGACTTCATATGATGGTAGAGCAAACGAGCCAGATTGGTTACCTATTAAATTTCCATTACTTTTATTTCAAGGAGTAGAAGGAATAGCAGTTGGTTTATCTACAAAAATACTTCCTCATAATTTCAATGAATTAATTGATGCGTCAATTTCTATACTAAAAGGAAGAAATAAAACAATCAAACCAGATTTTCAATCTGGAGGATTAGCTGATTTTAGTAATTATAATGATGGAAAAAAAGGTGGAAAAGTAAGAGTTAGGGCAAAAGTTAATGAAATTGATAAAAAAACTTTACAGATAACAGAGTTGCCTTATAATGTAACTACTACTACTTTAATTGATTCAATCATAAGAGCTAACGATAAAGGAAAAATTAAAATAAAAAATATTCAAAATAATACAGCAGACAAGGTAGATATAATTATTACTATAACTAATGATGTTTCAATTGATAAGACTATTGATGCACTTTTTGCTTTCACTGATTGTGAAATATCTATTTATCCAATTACTTGTGTCATTCAAAATGACGCACCTGTTTTTACTGATGTTTCAACTATTTTAAAAATATCTACTGATAATACAAAACTAATTTTAACTCAAGAATTAGAAATTCAACTAAATGAACTTAGTGAAAGATGGCATAATGCATCATTAGAAAGAATTTTTATTGAAGAAAAAATATATAGGGATATAGAAGAAGTTGATAGTTGGGAGGGAATAATAGATGTTATTTTTAAAGGATTAAAACCATTTATTAATCATTTAAAAAGAGAAATTACTCAAGAAGATATAGTTAAATTAACAGAAATTAAGATTAAAAGAATTAGTAAGTATGATTTAAAAAAAGAAAATGAAAAGGTAAAACAGATTGAGGATTCAATTAAAAAAGTAAAAGAAAACTTAAATAATATTATTGATTACTCTATTGATTATTTTAAAAAAATAAAAGAAAAATATGGTAAGGGAAGGGAAAGAAAAACAAAAGAAAAACTTTTTGATACAATTATAGCTTCTAAAGTAGCATTAGCAAACAAAAAATTATATGCCAATAAAAAAGAAGGTTTTATTGGAACCTCTTTGAGAAAGGATGAATATGTTTTAGAATGTTCTGATATTGATGATATAATTGTTTTTAAGAAGAATGGATCAATGTTAATTACAAAGGTTTCTTCTAAAGTATTTGTTGGAAAAGATATAATTCATATTGGTGTTTTTAAGAGAAATGACATTAGGACAACTTATAATATGATATATAGAGATAAATCATCTGGGAAAACATATTTAAAGCGTTTTCCTGTAAAAGGGGTTACAAGGAATAAAGATTATAATTTAGGTAGTAAAAATGGTTCTGATGTTATTTATTTTTCAGCAAATCCAAATGGTGAGGCTGAACTAGTATCTATCATTTTAAGAGCAAAAGCAAGATTAAAAAAGCTAAAATTTGATGTTGATTTTTCTGAATTCGCAATCAAGAGTAGAGGAGTTCGAGGTAATATGATTTGTAAGCATTATGTTAGAAGGGTGGACTTAAAAAATGAGGGAGTCTCTACATTAGAAGCAAAAAAAATATGGTTTGATTCATCGATAAATAGAATTAATGACTTAGGTCATGGAGATTTGCTAGGAGAGTTTTCTGGGGATGATAAAATATTGCTTGTTTCAGATTTAGGCTATTACAATTTAATTACTTATGATTTATCTAATCACTTTCCAGATAATATTATAATACTTGATAAATATGATGAAAATAAAGTTTTAACGTGTATTTATTTTAATTCAAAAAATAAACTTTACTATATCAAAAGATTTTCACCAAAAATTAGTAATAAAAAACATTTCTTTTTACCTGAAAAAAATAGTTCTATTTTGAAATTTATTTTTTTTGGAGATAAAAAAATTAAATTAAATTTTAAAAAAAATAAAAAAGGAAATATAAAAGATCCTATTGAAATAAAACCTTCAAAATTTATTTCGGTTAAAGGATATGAGGCTATTGGTAAACAATTATCTCAATATAAAATTAAATCTATTGAAATAATTGATGATGAAGGAAATGAAAAATTTAATAAAGAATCTTTTGATTCCGAAGATTTAAGCGATAATTCTGGTCAAATAATGTTGGATTTTAACTAATAGAATTTTTTATAGTCCTTTTTTGTTGATAGATTTGTAATACTCGATGTTTTTATGAAATTTTATAAATTATTTTTTTTTCTTTTCAATTGTCTATTTTCTTTTGTTGTTTATTCACAGCAATTACCTTTAAATAGTCAATATATTTACAATCCACTTGTTATAAATCCAGCATTTTCAGGTATTAGTGAATCATCTTCCATTATTTTAATGAATAGGAATCAATGGACAGGTTTTACAGATGAACCAATCAGAACAACATCAATTTCAGCTCACCATGCTTTAGATAATCAAAAACACGGAATAGGTTCATTATTGTTTTCTGACAGAACAGGTGCTATTAATATTCATGGATTAGATTTGATGTATTCATTTAAATTTCCAATTTTTTTTAATTATAATTTATCATTTGGTGTTTCTGGAAATTTATATCAGTATGTTTTTGATGACACAAATTTTAATACAGCAATATTTGATCCTTTAATATCTGGTGAAATTCATAAAAAAATAAATTTTGATTCCAATTTTGGATTTCTTTTGTATGATGATTTTTTATTTTTTGGAGCATCAGTTGTTAATTTGATTCAGTCTAAAGTGTTAAATCAAAATTTCAATGAACCAAATCAGTTTGCTAGAAATTATTATTTTTTTGGTGGTTATAATTTCACAGATAGAGATACGAAAATTGGATTTGAGCAAAGTTTTTTATTAAAAAAGACACAGTTTACAGATTTTCAATACGATATTAATTTAAAAACTATTTTTAATGATATTTTTTGGTTAGGTGCAGGTTACAGAAGTAATGATGAGCTTATTGCATTATTTGGATTTAATTATGATAGGTTTTCTATAATTTATTCAATTGATTATAATTATGGAGAAATAGGTGATTATTCAGGAGCTTCTCATGAATTTTCATTAATATACTATTTTAGGAAAGGGTCAAGTATTAATTGGGAAAATAACAGAATGTTATTTGAAAAATTCTAAATTTTATATCTACAGTCTGGAGATATATTAACATCTGAAAAGTCTTTTCTTTTGTATTTATAGTAGCCAGCAATTGCAATCATTGCTGCGTTATCTGTTGAATATTCAATTTTAGGAAAACATGTATTTATTTTTAATTTTTCTTCCATCTTTTTAATTTCAGATCTAAAATATTTATTTGAAGCAACTCCTCCTGCAATAGCAATGTTTTTAATTTTATTTTTTTTAATTGCCAATATTAATTTATTAATTAAAATAGTAATTATTGTTTTTTGTATTGATGCGCATAAATGATTTAAATTTTCATGAATGAAATTTTTATTTTTTTTTGTTTCTTCTTTTAAAAACATAAATATTTGTGTTTTTAAACCACTAAAACTAAAGTTTAAATCCTTGACTTTTGGTTCTGTAAAAATAAATTTATTAGGGTCCCCATTTATTGATTTATTTTCAATAATTGGACCTCCTGGATACCCAAGCCCTAATATTTTTGCTGATTTGTCAAATGCTTCTCCTGCTGAATCATCTAGAGTTTGACCTAAAATTGTCATTTTATTTATATTTTTTACCAAAACTATTTGTGTGTGTCCTCCAGATACAGTAAGGCATATAAAAGGAAAATGGGGGGGGGTGGTTTTTTTATTTTCTATAAAATTAGCAATAACGTGAGCTCTCATATGATTTACCTCAATTAAAGGTAAATTTAAGCTAAGTGATAAACTTTTAGCAAAAGAACTTCCTACTAAAAGAGAGCCAAGTAATCCAGGTCCTCTAGTATATGCAATTGCATTTAGCTGATTTTTTTTAATATTTGCTATCTTTAAGGCTAGAGATGCGATAGGTACTATATTTTTTTGATGTGATCTAGATGCTAATTCAGGGACTACTCCACCAAATTTTTGGTGTATTTTTTGACTGGACACAATATTTGATAGTACTTTTTTGTTGTAAGTAATAGCAACTGATGTGTCATCACATGATGATTCGATTCCAAGTATGAATATGTTTTTTTTCATTATATGAATGTAAAGTTATAAATATTGAATATTAGCCAAAATAAAAAAAAGATAGTTTTATCACTTATAGTTCTATTTAGTATCCTTTTGATACTTTTTGGAGTTGTTAATTCATCTTTTTTTCAAAAAAATATGTTTTCTACAATTTCAAAAAATATTGAAGAAAAGTATTCTATTTCAATTGAGTCAAATAATTTTTATTACAATATTTTTTCAAATAAAATTTCATGTAATTTTTTAGTATTTGATCATTATCAAAATATTATGATTAACATCCCAAATATTTTAATTGGATTAAAAAATAATATTTTATTTTCCAATTCAGATTTAATTGTTGATAATTTAGAAATAAAAAATGTAGATTTTTTTATAAAAAAATATGATAATGACTCCATTACTAATTTAGAGTTTTTTTTAGAAAAAATATCTAATGAGAAGTCTCATGAAATTGATTCTATATTTATTGAAAATATTGATCTTTCAATTTCTAAAATTCATTTACAAAATGAAATAGACACAATATATTTAAATGATTTACTAGTTAATTTTGATAGTTTTTATTTTTCAAAAAATAATGGTTTAAAAGTTGATAGTGTACTTATAAAGAAAGATAAATCATTCTTTATTTCATCATTAAATAGTTATAAAATTGATGAAAAAAAAATATCAATGAATGTTCTTAAAAGTAAAATTAATTTAAATGATTTTTTTTCTAAGCAATATAATGAAGATGATTTTGTTAATTTTTCAGCATTGATTTCTTCTAGAGAAAGGTATGTAGATTTTGAAAATTTAAATATCAATTACAAAGAATCTTTTTTAGAAGGAAATATTTCATATGACCAAAACATGAAGTTGTTTTATTTTGAAATTATAAAATCATTATTCAAAGACAATGATTTATTATATTTTTCATCAAAAAATGATCAGTTCATACCAAAATATTTTTTAGATTTAGGTGACATTGCTTATTCAGGTAAAAATGCCTGGTTTGGTAATAATTTAGATTGTGATGGAATAATTGACACAAATCATGGTTCATCTAAATTTAAATTTAATTTTTTATTATCAGACTCTATTAATAACTCCTCATATAAAGGTTCTATTGATGTTTTAAATTTTGATTTTGGCACATATTTTAAAAACTCAAATTTAGGTATTGTGAATTTTCAAACTTTAATTGATGGTGTGGGGTTTAAAAAAAATAATTTTTCAGCAAATATTAGTCTTAATGATGGTGAAATTATTTTTAATAATTATTTATATAAAAATATTTCTTTAGTTGGAGAATTTTCATACAAATTATTTAATGGAGATTTTAAGATAAATGACAGAAATTGTAAAATTGAGTATTCAGGGTTATTAGATTTTTCAAAGCAAAAGGTGATTTTAGATTTTTCAACAAAAGTATCTAAAATTAATTTTAATAAAATAAACTTTATAACTAAACAACCAATAAAGCAATTTGCAGGTACTATATTTACTAATTTAACTGGAACTTCATTTGATAATTTAACTGGGTCTCTTAGTGCAAAAAAACTATCTTATTATAAAGGAAAAAAGTACAATTTAAATAATTTTTATTTAAACTGTAAAAATAAATCTAAAAACAAGTTAATAGTATTCACATCAGATTTTGGTAGTGCAAATTTATCTGGTAATTTTAGTTTTTCTTCATTAAAAGAATTTTCAAAAAAAACACTTTCTTCTTTATTAAAAAAAGAAAATATCAAATTATCTAATGATTATAATCTTGAGTTAGATTTAAATATTAAAAAATCATCTTTTTTTACAGACTTATTTTTAGAAAATTTTTCTTTAGGAGATTGTGTTTTAAATATTAAAAAAAATAAATCAGATAACTTGTATTTAAATGGTATTTTAAAAGACCTTTCATATTACGAAAATTATTTTGATAAAATAGATTTAGATATTATTTTAAAAAACGGTAATATTTCGACTTTCTCTCTGATAAGTAAAAATTTCAAAAATCAAAAAAGAAATATTATCGTTGATTCTTTAATTCTTAATTCTAATAGTATTTCAAATAATATTAATTACCAATTAAATGTTCAAAATATTAATAATAATAATATTTTTGATGCTTTGTTTTCTGGAACTATCTCTAAGGGAAAAGAGAATATTATTTCTTTTGATAATTCATTTATAAATTTTCCAGGTTTTTTGTGGGAATTAACACCTAATAGCTCTTTGGTTACTTCTGATTTTAAGAATTTAATTTTTTCAAATTTTTCTTTAAAATCACAAGATCAATTAGTAGAAATTTCAGGTGGTATATCAAATAAATTAAAGTTATACTTTGATTTCAAAAATGTTGACTTAGAAATTGTGAATTTCTTTAGAAAGAAAGATGCATCTAAATTATCTGGATTGGTGAATGGAACTTTTTGGTATAGTCCTATTAAAAAACCAATTGGTGGATATTTTAAAGTCAAAAATTTTTCTATGAACGAAATAATTTTAGGAGATTTAATAATAAACGGACAATCAAATGAAAAGAGAAAGTTTTTGGCTTTAGATGGTTATGTTAAACCTTACCAAAACCCAAAAACTATTGATATTAATGGAACAGTGTCACTGGATAGTAATAAAAATATGAACATGTTTCTAGATTTTTATGGTCAAGACTGTAATTTATTAAATCCTATATTAACTAGTCTTTCAGATAATGAAGGTAAAATTTATGGTAAGGCAAATTTTTATGGTCCTCACGATAATTATTTTATTGATGGTGATATTATTATTAAAAATTTCTCATTTAAAGTTCCTTATTTGAATACTTCATACTATTTAAAAGATAATTATAAAATTGGTTTCAAAAAAAATAAAATTTTATTAGACACTGTTATTTTTTTTGATAAAAAGTATAATACTAAAGGAGCTTTTTCAGGTAACGTGATCCATTCTAATGCATTAAAAAAAATGTATTATAATCTTTTAATTAACTCAGATAATATATATTGCTTAAATACCAAACTAGATGATAATAATGTGTATTATGGTGATGTTTTTGCGGCTGGAAGTATTTTAATTAACGGTAAACCTAATGATGTTTATTTTAATATTAATGCAGAATCAAAAAAAGGCACAAAATTTAATATTCCTTTATCCTCAGCAACTGAAATTTTAGATGACAATAATTTAGAACTTTTTAATTCATCTGAAAATATTTTAAATCCTCAAAAGGATTTGATGAAAAAATCAAATAAAAGAAATGATTTTAAAATGGATTTTAACTTAAATCTAAAATCAAATGCCCAAGTTCAAATTATTTATGATGAAAAAATAGGTGATATCATTAAGGGAAAAGGTGAGGGAGATTTGAAATTAGAAATTGATGAAAATGGAAAATTTAATATGTTCGGCGAAGTTTTAATAGAAGAAGGTGAGTATTTATACACAATGCAGAATGTACTTAATAAAAATTTTAAAATTGAAAAAGGGGGGGCTTTATTTTGGGATGGAGAACCTTATGATATATCTATCGATTTTTATGCTTTTTATGAACTTAAAACTTCACTTAATTTACTAGATTCTGATTATAACTCAAGTACAAAGGTTCCTGTATTTTGTAAAATGCACATGACTAAAAGTTTATTAAAACCGAGTGTAGATTTTTTAATTGAAATCCCATCTGCTTCAGATGTTGCTTTAACAAAGCTATATCAATTAACAGATTCCGAGGAAAAAAAATTACAACAATTTTTATTTTTAATTGGGGCAAATAGTTTTTTAATTCAAGAAAGTACAGAAAATTACTTAAATAGTGGTCTTACGACCACTGGGACGGAGTTATTATCTAATCAAATATCAAATTGGTTATCTCAAATAACCGATGATTTTGATGTAGGATTTAAGTGGACTCCTGGGGCAACTGATTCATTAACAACAGATGAGATTCAGCTTGCTCTTTCAATGAAGCTCTTAAATGATAAATTGACTATTAATGGTAATGCTAGTAACCCAAGTACTCCTCAAGCTCAAGATAATACTGATATAGTTGGAGAATTAGATATACAGTATGAATTAACAAATAATATAAAATTAACTGCGTTTAGCCGAACAGATGAATATGATCCAATTAGTGGTGATGAATTCCGATATGAGCAAGGTGTTTCTATTTTTTTCGAAAAAGAGTTTGATAGTTTTTTCGATATATTTAGAAAAAAGAAAAAGAAAAAGAAAAAGAAAAAGAAATTAAGAAAAAAATAAAATAACTATATATCATGTCCCATTTTTGTTTTTTTAGTTAATATATAGTCTGCATTATATTTATTTGGTTTTATTTTAATTGGTACATTTTTAACAATTTTTAGACCATATCCAGTCAATCCAACTCTCTTTTTAGGGTTATTTGTTAATAATTTAATTTTACTAATTTTCAAATCTCTTAAAATTTGTGCTCCAATTCCATAGTCTCTCTCATCTGGTTTAAATCCTAATTTTATATTTGCTTCAACAGTATCTAATCCTTCTTCTTGTAGTTTGTATGCATGTAATTTATTTCCTAAACCTATACCTCTTCCTTCCTGATTCATATATAGAATTACACCTTTTTTTTCTTTTTCAATGATTTTTATTGATTCAATTAATTGATCGCCACAATCACATCTTAATGAACCTAGAATATCACCAGTGAAGCATGAAGAATGAACTCTTACTAAAATAGGATCGCTTTTTTTCCATTTTCCTTTTATCATTGCTAGGTGTTCATGATTAGAATTTAGTGCTTTATAGGAAACTAATTTAAAATTACCATATTTAGTAGGCATTTTCACTTCTACTATTTTTTTGATAGATGATTCTGTTTTCAATCTATATTGTATAAGATTTTCGATTGAAATAATTTTAAGATTAAACTTTTTAGCTATTTTTTTTAATTGTGGAAGTCTTGCCATTGTTCCATCATCATTCATTATTTCTACAATAATTCCAGCAGGTTCTAAATTAGCTAGTTTACATAAATCTACTGCGGCTTCAGTGTGACCACTTCTTCTTAAAACACCTCCGTCAATTGCTTTAAGAGGAAAAACATGTCCTGGCCTTGCTAAATCTTCTTCTTTAGTTTTAGAATTAGCTAAAGCTTTTATGGTTTCAGCTCTATCACTAGCAGATATTCCCGTTGTGCAATTACCTCCAATTTTATCAACTGAAATAGTAAATTGAGTTTTTAATGGGTCTGTATTCTTTCCTACCATTAAATCTAATTTTAAATCTTTACATTTTTTAGAAGTTAATGGGGCACAGACCAATCCTCTACCATTCTTTATCATGAAATTAACTAGTTCAGGAGTTGCTTTTTCAGCAGAGGCAATAAAATCACCTTCATTTTCTCTATTTTCATCGTCTATGACTATTACTATTTTTCCATTTTTCACATCTTCAATTGCTTCTTCAATTGTATTTAATTTCATGATTTTAGTAGTTTAATTATTTTACTTGTGGATTTCTTCCAATCATATTTAGATTTCACGAATTTATACCCATTTTCTATTAAATTCAAAGTTTTTTCTTTGTTATTAAATAATGCGATACATTTTTCTGCAAACTCTTCTTCATTTTCAGCAATCATAATTTCCTTTTTTGTTGCATTTAAAGACTTATTAGCGAGATCTGTAGTTATACACGGTATTTTCATAGACATTGCTTCTAGTAGCTTGTTTTGCAATCCAGAGCCAATAAACATTGGAGCAATGAACACACTACCTTTTAGATAAGCATCTCTTATGTCAGTAATAAAACCTGTAATTTTAATATTTTTATCTAATCTAGATAGTTTCTTTACTTCATTATTTGGGTTAGAACCAGCAATAATTACTTTAGTGTTTTCTACTTTTTGTTTTACTAATGGAAAAATTTTTTCACAAATGAATTTTGCAGCAATAACATTTGGTTTATAACTCATGTTTCCTACAAATATAATTGTTCTTGTTGTGTATTTTTTGGATTTTCTATTAAAGTAATTTGTATCTATTCCATTTTCTATAACAATAATATCTTTATTTTTTTTATGATTTATGTTTTGTTTATCAAATTCAGAAATTATTGTATGTGACTGAAAATAATTAAAAATTTCAGATTCATATTTTTTTACTCTTTTGTATTCAAAATCAATAATATTTTTTGTAAAAATATTAGATTTTTTAGCCCTTCTTTTTAAACCAAGAGAGAAACAATCCATAAAATCAATTATTTTTTTTTCGTTACGATGTTTAGCATACTCTGCAGTTCGTATTAATTGACAATATATATAGTTAGGTTTTATATCTGTAATTATTTTTTCAATTATATTTTTGTTTTTTTTAGAGTAATAATAAGATACTTGGAAAGGTAATTTTTTAAATATTGAGTAATAAATTAAATTTATAACTCGCTTTATTTTGGATGTGTTAATTATGTAAAAATTAGTTATGTATTTTTTTAATTCTTTATTCAGTTTGGCGTTTTTTTTAGAGCTTAATGAAATTAAGTGAATTTCGTTTGAAATAGAAAGAAATTTTATTTGATGAAAAATTCTTAATTTATCACCTTTATCTAGAATTTCAGGAACTCTAGGTGTTATTATTACTAACTTCATAAATTAATTTTTTCCAATTTTTTATAACAATTTCACTTGAAAAGTATTTTTTTATTAAATTTTGCCCACCTAAACTAATTTTATAAAATAAATCTTTATCATTTTGCAAATCCTTAATCGATTTTATAAAGTCAATTTCATTATTACATATTATTAT
>MDTB01107912.1_pt1 | contig 16407 bp, 13 predicted proteins | sample 811161 | NCBI WGS metagenome assembly MDTB01 (sample SAMN05326650, study PRJNA326480) | marine metagenome | isolation source: seawater | place: Mediterranean Sea | collected 2009 | reverse complement strand
AAGATACCCTTTTCTAGATAAAAAAGTTGTTCAAGAGTATCTTTCGCTCAATGAAAGATTAAAAAATAAAGAATTTAAATCACCAATAGTATATTTTTTAAAAAAGCATAAATATCCTTATCGTAAAAGTAGAACCTTACTCGGGAAAAAAATATCAGTTAAGTCAGGCTTTAGTGCTTAAATCAAAAAAAGTAATTTTGGATTAATATATTTTTAATGATTATAAATAATTTGAGAAAAAAATTAAAGCATAGAAAATCTGTATCAGATAATTTCACTTACCCAAATTTTTGTCTTGAAGCAAGCAGAGATGAAAAAGTGTTTGAAACATTTAGAAGAAATGAGATATACCAAAATATTTTAGAACATGTAAGTTTTGAGATAGCTATTCAATATTTCTCACTTCTTAAATCTAAACATAATTTAAAAGATACAGAAATTTATGACAAGATAGAAAAATTTAACGAAATTGGATCACCAGAACTAATACTAGTTAGTAAAGAAATTCCAAAAGTTTCATCTACTGGATTAAGATATCTTTTTACAGGATTAGAAATTAAATCTTTTTTAGAAAAAAATAATTTACCATCAAAAAATATTGTTGAGTTAGGTTGCGGATATGGAGGCCAGTCAATTATTTTGAGTGATTTATTAGAAATTGAAGAATACACCTATATAGATCTAGAAGAAGTTAATGAATTGATTAAAAAATTTGTTTCAAATTATAACATTAATTTTTCTACAAAATTTGCCACCTTAAATTCAACTGATTTTAAAAATAACGATTTATTTATTTCAAATTACTCATTTAGTGAGCTTCCTAGAAACTTACAAAAAAAAGCACTGAGTAATGTTATTAAATCAAGCAAATCAGGCTTTATGATAATTAACTCCGAGAACTTTTCTAAAGAATATAAATTTATGACAAAAGAAGAATATAAGAATCTTTTTAATAACTATCAAATAACAGAGGAGCAGCCTCAAACTAGTCATGATAATTTAAATTATGTATACAAATTTATTAATGATTAAGTAAATTGTATAATCTAAAAATTTATAAATTATTTTGCTACTTATCAAAATAGTAGACAGTATAAGTGCCGATTAAATTCTCTTTTATTTTTTTATAATCTTTATTTTTTATACAAGTTTCAACTATAAAACATTTTGATGATACAAACTGAATATCAATTTCATTCTTTAAAGCATCTGATTTTAAATATTCTTCTGTGCTATCTACAACTTTGTAAAGATTAAAAGGAGAAGTAATAAACTCTTGATAAGAGTAAATCCTTGGGGTAAGAAGTAAAGTAATTAGAATAAGAATAATATAAAAAGATTCACTCTTTTTTGAAATATTTTTATATTTATATTCAGCTCTCGAAATTCCAATTGTTGCTATAAATACTAAAAATAATCCATAACCATAACGTACCGTTGGCCCAGTATAGAAAAAGATAATTAATAAAAATACACAATAACCATAAAGTATATTTTTTTTACTCTTTGAAATAGCAAAATTTTTTATAAAAAATAGTCTGTTAAATATAAAAATAAGAAGAAATGATATTAGAAAATTTGTATAAACTTGATAATTGTACGCATGGCTAATCCAAGAATTAAACCAAACATCAATTTGTCCAAAATTAGTAAGTGCAAAATTATTGCCTGATGAAACATTTAAGGTATATTCCGCAACAGTATTTTTCTCAGACCAATAAAAAGTATCTAGACAAGTAAAGGAGAGTGGGTATATCAAGCATCCACTTATAAATATATTTTTTATTATGAAAGAGAGAAAAAATAGATACAATAAAGTCATTTTCTTATTAATCAAACTTAAAGAATTTTTTGGAATTAACTTAACAAAATAATAAATTAATAATATTATCAGGGTGCCACTTACAACTTTAATTTGAAAAGCAAAAAGAGAAAGAAGAGAAATGAAGACAAATTTATCAACCTCGAATTTATCTTTAATGTAGTCATTAATAAAAAATACAAAACAAATAAAGAAGAGTATGCCGGTTGACAAATCTGGTTTTCCTATCATCTGAATATTTAAATAGCCATTTGCTCCACCACCTATTCCAAAATTGTCTAATAAACCAAATAGCGTTATATTTATAGCAATAATTTTCATTAAGAAATCTTTTGAAAATACTAAATTATAAATTATAAAATTATAAAAAAGGCCAAAAAATAATAAGTTGACAAAATGTAGAAGTATAAAATTATCTCCAAACCAAAAATTTGACAATATGTAATCATATATTGTTGACCACCCGTAACCTATATATAGATTAGTTAACCCAAATACTGATTTACTCTCCCTAACCCAATATTGAAAATTTAAATGATAATCAATAGCATCAAAATGAAGTTTGAGCCCATATGAACTTAATGACAATATAGATGGAACAATTAAAAATGAAATGATAACAAAAGTTAAATTATCAAAATTAAACTTTTCATAAAAATTTAAAAGTATTGAAAAAAGGAAAAACCCTAAAAATATATAAGAAAGTTCTTTTACAGGAAAAAAGAAATTTAATATTATTGATAAGTTTCCTAATATAAATAGAGAAAATACTTGATTAAAAATAAATACTGGAAGATTGAATAAATTTATTTGATCTACTATAAATTTTTTTTTGTAAAGAATTTTGTATCCAACAACTAAACCCCTAAAAAATAGAAAGAATAATAAATTAAAAATAATATAAGAAATAATTGTCATTAGTTTTTTCCTGTTTACCTATTTTTATTTTAATTAAGTGAATCAAATTTTATCTTTTAATAATATAAACATAAATAACTCTGTAGTAATTAGACTATTAATATGGCAGTATCTTTAATTTAAAATGAAACAAATAAAAAGAATACTCAGAGATATAGTTTATGTTTCAAAACTTACAGGAACATATAATAAAAAAAGGATTGTATTTTCAGCAGTAGTTTTATCACAAATTACAGCAATAGCTGATATTTTATTAATAATTCTCTTTGCTGCCATTATTACAGGGGAATTTGATCAAGAAAATATATTTACTCCTCTTACTGAGGTTGTAGTGGAGTTTCGAGTAATACTCCCAATTATTATTTTTTTTAGATTCTTATTTATTTATTTACAAAATATAAGTCTTAAAAAATTAGAACTAAATGTTAGACAAAATTTAAATGTATTCCTATTAAGAGAAGTATTTGATAAAAGAAATTACTCAGTAGCTGATGCTTATTTTTATTTAAATACTCTATCAGGACACATCTCATATTTTTATTCAAACCTAACTTCATTTATAAACAACCTACTGCAGATTGCAGCATATTCTATATATTTATTTATATCTGACAGTAGAACGGTTTTAACTTTTGGTATTGGTGCAGCAATATTAGCTTTCCCAACTAAATACCTTTTAGGAAAGTCTAGAGAGTTTATGCATAAATCTTATGAGTTTGCTCAACAGTCAAATGTAGAAGTTCAAAGAATAGTAGATAATATGTTTTTAATTAAATTATTGAAAAAAGATGAAGAAGAAATACAGAAATATAAAACAACATTTGAAGAATACAATGCAACTACTCTTAATAACCACAGATATGGTGCTGTAAACGCGATCCTTCCTTCGTTTACAACTATGTTTGTTTTTGCAATTTTATTAACTCTAAGATCAATTGCTGAAAATATTACTTTAGATTTTATTGGAGTTACTTTTAGATTATTTCAATCTTTAGGATCTTTAACTAATGCTTCTAATCAAATAGTTAATGCTCATGTTCATATGGAAAAGTTTTACAATATGGAGAAAAATAAAATTGCAGTAAATAAAGATAACTATGTAAATAATCCATCAAATGATACAGATATACTAAAAATAGAAAATGTATCATTTGCTTATTTCAATAGTGAAGAGAAAATATTTGAAAATTTAAATCTAAATATAGAAAGAAATACCCATACAATACTTACTGGACCTAATGGTTCAGGTAAAAGTACCTTACTAGGTTTAATTGCTGGAGTATTCTATTCTCAAAAAGGTAATGTAACTACTCATAATAAAAAATTTGGTTATATAGGAGCAACTCCTTTAATATTTTCTGGAACTTTAAGAGAAAATTTAATGTATGGAAATGATTCTGATATTAAAGATGAAGAAATAATTAATTATTTAAAGAATTTTGACACATTTAAAGAAGAAAATAACTATGACCTAAATAAGTTAATTGATAATAAAAGCCTATCATCAGGTCAGATGCAAAAAATTGCATTTATTAGAGCATTGTTATCTGATATTGACATACTCCTTTTGGATGAATCTACTGCAAATTTAGATGATAAATCTAGAGATATGATTTTCGAAATATTAAGTAAAAGAAAAATTACAATTATAAATTCAACTCATGATCCTGAAAACTTTAAAGGTGTTGATAATTATATAAAAATACAAATTGAAAATGAAAAAAGGGTACTAATCAGTAATTGAAGATTTTACTTTACCAAGATATCTTCTTATAACTAGATAAATAAAATTAATAAAAATAGTTTTTTGGTTAACAAATGTCTTAAAAAAACCATTTTCTTTTAAATAATTTTTTTCAGAAGCAATAAATTCATCGGGGTATTTAATCATCAAACCTGAGTAAAAATAAATTGTATATCTTGGAACCCTCCAGTTTGTTAGATCTGTTTTTAGTGCAGATGTGAATTGAGTTCTCTTGTATCTTTTAACTAAAGTAGATAAATTATTTGAGTCTAAAAAATTCTTTAGAGAAACTTCGCAATTTAAATAATCACTATCTACATTTAAAGCTTCTGGTTTGTTTATATAAGAGCAAATATCTAAAAACTCTTCAATTTTATGTGTGGGTACTACTGAATGACGGTCACATATACCAAAGTAATCTTCCCCTTCAGGAATCCAAATATTACTATTATCTAAATGTGGATGCTCATCAATGTAAAATTGATCAAACCTTGTATAAATGATAGTGTCATATTTCATAAGAACTTTTAAATGGTTTCTTAGGACAATATCTTTCAAAGCAAAATGAATTGATCCTGAATTATACAAGCCAGTATTTTTGCCTAAATTAAAATACTCTTCCCAATTTCCTTGAAAATTTTCTCTGTAATACTGGAACCAATCTTCTGGTTCTTCAAAATTCCATAAATAATTTGCTCTTTTTATAAAGGATTGACTATCAAGCCATTTATTACCTGTACATATTGCTAAATCTGAATTTAAAGGATTCAAAACATTTCTATACAAAGACTGCCAAGTTAGTTCTCCCCCTCTTGGGCTTCCTGCTAAAACTGTTAAATATTTTGTAGACATAATCTCTTTTTATTTTTAAATGTTATTACCTTTATCAAGAACTAAAAATATTGTCATTTAAATCTTTAATTACTTGATTAAGATTTTTATACAAAGCGATTCCTTCTTTCTTAAAGTATTCTTTTTCAGAAAACTTACTTTCCACTATATAGCTTTTTGATTTATATTTATTTGCAAGTTTATAATCACGAGAAGTGTCGCCAATAAAAAACAGTTTTTTATTTTTTAAATTTAAATCTTTAATTGCTTCCTCTACTAATCCTTTTTTTGGCTTTCTGCATTGACATATTTTTTTCAACTCTTGTACTTCATTCTTAAATCCAGAATCTGGATGATGAGGACAAAAATAAATGGCATCTAAAGGCTTTAATTCATTTTCTATTAGTAAATGCTGCATGTGTGAATGAAATTTTTCAACGTCCTTATTTGAACAAAATCCCTTTGCGATACCTGGTTGATTAGTCAACAAAATTAAAATAGAATTTTTTTTCTGTAAAAAACTTATTAGTTTTAATGCATCTTTCTTAAATTCAAGCTCCTGCCAAATATTTTCATTTCCTGCATCTGTTGTAAGGGTTTCATCTCTATCAATAAAGAAAACGCTATCTTTTTCTTTTAACTTTTCATCTATATCTTTCTGTGCCTCTTTATATCTTTTTGTTGTTCCTACATCTTTTATGTAGTTGGTTGAAAGAGTGGTTTGAATATTTAATGAGGATGAATTATTAGTTAAGTAATCTTTAAAAATATCTGACTTTGCTGAATTTGATTCAAAAAGCTTATTTTTTTTTATAAAAAATAACCCTGTGTTGCCTAATGGTTTATAAGGATAAGTAAGGTCTTTATGGCGTTTAAACTCTCTAAAATTATCACTATCTTCAATTACAATATCACTATCCTTTGGATGATCACTATATCTAGTTACTAAAAGAACATCCGATTTAAAATTATTAAAACCACTTTGAATATCAAAATTAAAAATTATGTCTCCAAAAAGAACAAAGATTTTTTTATCAAGGAAATCTTTTGCATTATATATTGCTCCATATGTGCCCATGGGAGTGTCTTCAATTGTATAAGATATGTTGAAATCATTTTTATATTTTTTATTTATTAATTTAATAATCTCTTTATGCCCCAAACCAAGACACAGGTGTACATTTAAAAAATCTTGTTTTTTTAATTCATCTAACTGATATTCAAATAAGGTTTTTTTATTTATTTTTGCTAAAGATTTGGGAATTTCTCCGATGCTTCTCTTTAATCTAGTACCTTTTCCTCCAGCAATAATGACAACATTCTTTTTCATAGTTTATAATTCAATTGTGGAAATATACCCAAATTTTTCAAGTTACTTAGATATTATCATCGAAATATCAAAAAGTATAGATGGTAAAAAGTTAAAAGCACTCTATGAAAGAATCGATAATAGTTTTAACGAAAAATCTAGAATCTTTCTAGCGGGTAATGGTGGTAGTGCTGCTGTAGCTTCACATGCAGCGACTGACCTAAATAATCTAAATAATAAAAACAAAATTTTAAATGCGATTTCATTAAGCACAAATATACCCCAGCTGTTGGCTAACAGTAATGACTATGGCTATGAAAATGTATTTATAAATCAAATTAAAAATTATAAACCAAATAAAAATGACACTTTAATTGCAATTTCATCTTCAGGGAACAGTGAAAATATTTTAAATCTAATTGAGTATTGTAAAAAAATGAATACACCAACATTTGCATTATTAGGCTTCACTGGAGGAGAGGCCTTAAGCAAATCTGACTATTCATTGGTTGTAGGTTCACCAAAAAATTACTACGGGCCCGTTGAAGATATTCATATGATGATATTCCATTTATATGCTCACCTTATTAAAGGTGATATTCAGGAATTAAATTAAAATAATTAATAGATGGGAAACTGCAAAATAGATTTGGTTTTTAATGCTTATAACGAAATAGACTCAATAGAAACAGATATAAAGAATATATTAAAGATAAAAGAAAACAATAATAAAATAAATAAAATTTTTGTAATTGAAGATGGGAGTAACGACGGTACGAGTGAGAAGTTAAAAGAACTCTCGAAAATATATGAAATCAATTTATCTCAATCTAAATCAAGAAGAGGTTACTCAAAAGCGTTGTTAACAGGAATTTCAATTTGTGAATCTGAATTCGTATTCTTTTCAGACCTAGGTGGAAAGTTTGACTGGAATGATATTTACAAACTAATTGAAAAAATACCAGCTAATGATTTAGTTATTGGAAAAAGAAAAGATCGAAACGATCAATTCTATAGAAGATTATTAACTTTCCTTTATTCAAAATATATTTTATATTTTTATGGTATAAAATCTAGTGACCCTGATAGTGGCTTTAGAATATATAGGAAAAAATTAATACTTGAAATTCTTCAAGATGAATTATTTAATAAACATCTACTAAATTCAGAGCTTACAATTAAATGCATGAGTAAAAATTGTGCTTATGTCGAGGTATCAATTAAATATTTTAAACGAAAAGGGTCTTCTAGAGGACTTCCTTTAAAAACTATTCCAAATGTAATTATTTCAACTATAAAAAATTCATTTAAAATAAGAAGGCAAATAAATGGATAATAAAAGTAAAACTGGAGTATTAGGTGGTGGAATTTCTGCCCTTTCTTTTGCTTATTTCTACGAAAAAGAGATAGACATTTTTGAAAAAGAAAGTTCTTTAGGGGGTTTGTGTAGATCATTTCAGGATAAGGATGGTGTTGCTTGGGACATAGGTCCACATATAACCTTTTCAAAAAATAAAGAAATATTAGATTTTATAACTTCAATAGTGCCTATGAATAAACATAAAAGATTAAATAGAATTTATCATGATGGAGAATTTATTAAATATCCATTTGAAAACCATTTATATGCATTATCAGAAAAAGAGAAAGAATATTGTTTAAACACATTTTTAGATAATCCTTATGAAAATTTTGAATCTAACAATATGCTTGAATTTTTCTATCAAACATTTGGCGAAGGCATTACAAGATTATTTTTAGAACCTTACAATAGGAAAATTTGGAAATATGAACCCTCGTTTCTTGATAAACAGATGGTTGAAAGAATACCTAAACCTCCACCAGAAGATATTATAAATAGCGCGAAAGGGATTAGTTCTGAAGGATACCTTCATCAATTATATTTTCATTATCCAATATCTGGTGGATTCCAAAGTATTGTAGATAATTTGCAAAAAATGATTACTGCAAATATAAATATCAACCTAAACTCGCCCATTGAAAAAATTCAACAAAACAAGAACGGTAAATTAATTATTTCATCTAAGAATAAGGATTACGAATATGATAAATTAATTTCTACCATTCCTATTCATGAAACTATAAACTTACTTGAAGAAAAACCTCCTAAAGAGGTTTTGGAAGCTTTAGATAAGCTTAAATATAATTCTATTCATATCACATGTATTAAAGTTAAGGGAGATTATCTAGGTGATAATTTTGCTATAACATTTGCTGATCCAAAATTAATATTTCATAGAATCTCTAAACTAAACTTTCTTGGAAAGAATTATTATCAAGATGGTTATACAAACTTGATGGTAGAAGTTACTTATAGGCCGGGACTTCAGGAGGATATTCCTCATAGTGAATTAGAGAGTACAATATTAAATGATCTAGAGAGTTCAAAATTAATTGATACAAGTAAAGTTGAAAATATTTTTACTAATTCATTTAAATATGCATATGTAATTTATGACAAGGGTCATAGAACAAATACGGATAAAGTATTAAATTACTTAAGGTCTATAAATATTGAGCCTCTTGGAAGATTTGGAACTTTTGAGTATATCAATTCTGACAAAGCTATTGAGTTAGCTAAAGAACTAGCTATGGAATCTAAGGAATAAAATGGAAACGCACCTTATAACTGGATGCGCGGGATTTATCTCTAAACATTTAATTCAAAAACTAATTAAAGAAAAGATTAAGATTATAGGAATTGATAATTTCTTATTAGGTAATAAAGAAAATATCGATTTTATAAAAAATCTTGATAAAGATTTTTTATTTTTTGAAAAAGATTTATCAAAAAAAGAAAATACTGATGAAATTATCACTGAATTAAAAGGCAGAAAAATTGATAAAATATGGCATTTAGCAGCAAATTCAGATATACGAGGTCTTGATAAAAGTCACGAGCTTGATTATAACCATACCTTTCTAACAACCTTGAACTCTCTAATCCTTGCTGATCAACTAAATATAAAAAACTTAATCTTTTCTTCATCTTCAGCAGTTTTTGGTGAAAAAGATAAGAAGATGAAAGAATCAACTGGGCCTTTACTGCCAATATCTTATTATGGTGCGATGAAGATGGCTTCTGAGGGAATTATTTCTGCTGCAAAGTCTTATCATCTAGATAAATACACTATTTTTAGATTTCCAAATGTTGTTGGAAGTGACTCAACACACGGAGTAATATTCGACTTTATAAATAAACTAAAAGCTGACAGTACGGTTTTAAAGGTTTTAGGAAATGGTGAACAAATGAAACCTTATCTTCATATTGATGATTTGGTTGATGCAATGTTGTATCTTGAAAAACAAGAAGATAAAAATAGAATTTTTAATATTAGTCCTTTTGACCAAGGAATAAAAGTAAAGGATATTGCTGAAATGTGTGCTAATAAATTTGGCAATAATACTGAAATAACCTATGAAGACAATGAAAGTGGTTGGATTGGTGATGTTCCTTATTATTCTTACGATACTGAAAAACAAGAAGACTTTGGTTTCAAACCAAAGTACTCCTCAAAAGAAGCTGTTTTAAAAGTTTTGGAAACCTATAAATTAGATTAATTGTTGTCTTTTAAAATTATAGAAGTTCCGGAATTTTCAAAATTAAATTCTAATAAATCTAAATTTCTTAAGTTTTTAATCTTTTTTTTCTCGCCTGCTACCAAGATATAACCACTTTTTCCTGCGCCAAGCAGTTTACATCCATATATATCTTTTTCTTTAAGTAGCTCACTTATAAAGACTTGAAGCTCTTTACTACTTACTTCATTTGAAAGTTTACTTTTTAAATTCCAATTTTCAGTTAGAAGCTCTCCTATAGATTTTATATCAAAACTTTTTACACTCTTGACCATAGGGTTTACAAGATCAAGAATTGCTTTTCCATATTCAATATTTGTCCCTTCTTCCATATTAGTTTTTTGAGATGAAAGAATTTTAGAGGCATCTCTACTTTCTCCATACCTAACGAGAGTTAAGGAATTATTAATATGATCTATTCCTTCTTGTTCTAAATCTAACGGATTAACCTCTACACTCCCATCTTTTTTAAATTCTAAAATATTAAAACCTCCAAGTGCAGTAGCAAATTGATCTTGTTTGCCAATAGGTTCCGAGAGCTTATTAATTTCTATATCACATGCTAAATTTGCAATATCATTCTTTGTTAATTCTTCATTATTTAAATTTGATAAACCATTTATTAAACCTACTGTATAAGCACTAGAAGAACCTAGCCCACTACCTTTGGGAACATCAGCAATAGAATTTATGTCTAATCCAGTCAAGTCATAAAGCTTTCCAGTTTCTCTTACAATTGGATGTTCAATATCTTCCACATCTTTTACAAGTTCCGTTTTTGAATATTTTACTTGAATCATATCTTTACTAAATTTGTGAATAAAGTGATACATAAATTTATTTATTGAACTTGATATAACCTTCCCTCCATTATCTTTATAAAAAGATTCAATATCAGTTGAGCCACCACTTAAAGAAATTCTAAATGGAGTTCTTACTCCTATCATGTTTTTTGATACCTTTGTTTCTCGCTAAATAGTGTATAAACAATCGTTAGGTTGCTTAATATATATATTAACAATCCAAAGATAGGTATTCTTTTTGAATATTCAATATTATGATTTTTCATTAATTCAAACTGAATATTCCTGCATCCCCTTTTAGATGAGGCTTCTTGATTCAAGCTAACATTGTCTGACATTAGACAATTAGGAAAATCAATATCTGATTTTAAGATTGAATATGTTAAATATTTTTTCGATATTGATTTATTTCTACAATCAGAATTTAGATTATTTACATTTCCGCTTACATGAAATATTTCAATTACAGGATTTTGAAAAATCAAAGCATTGTTAATATCGCAAAATAAAGAGTATTCATTTTGAGCAACTAATTTTTCTGAAAAAAGTTGGTCGTTATTTTTTGGGTGACCAGCAATAAAAAATATTAAAGATATATAAGACAAAATTATCAATATCTTATATGGCTTTATTTTATTGAAAAATTTTGCAGTTAAGAATGCAAACGCTATTGCCAAGATAAAAGCATAATAAAAACTCTTAAAAGTATCAGCTTTTAAAGGATTAAAATTTGGAGATGGGTAGCCTAGTGAATTAATGCCTAATAATATAATTCCAATTATGGGAGCTAAATAAAATTTTCTATAAATTTTGTCCCTGTAAGAGAAATACATTAAACAAAAATAGAAGATTATTGAAATTATAAGAGCTATATTTGATCGTAAGTCATTTGGTTTTTCAGTTAAGTTTGTTCCCAACTTAACATCTCCAAGATAGACCCATCCTTCAATCCCATAATTTTTTTTATCTAGTTGTTTATCAATATTCTCTTTAATAGAACTATAAATAAAAAAATCTGAAGCTAAAGGAAATTTTTCTTCAGAATAATCTTGAGGTATTCCTGGAAATTCTGCAAGATTTCCAACCCATTCTGAATTTACAGGTAAAAATGGATATTCAGCTACTCCATAAGATCCATTTGATGTTCTAAACCAAATCAAACTCTCATCATTGGGATATATTAATATAGCAGAAGGTTGTTTCTTAAAATCTACAAGATTCTTGTTATCATTAACGAATCTACCTAGATTAATCTTTCTATTTGTTGTATCTATTAAATAATCTTCATTTTCATAAACTATGAAATTTTTTCGATTTTCGTGAAAGCCACTGCTTTCGAGATCAAAATATAAATCAAAATAATCTCCAAATGTATCAAGTAGAGTAATGTCAATTAACGATTCTGAATGAACAGTAGGTGAGACTAAGTTGTAGTCAGGACCATAGAATAGCTGACTTGGATGTATCTTGTAAAAAGTTGAAATATCTGACTTATAATCATATTCGGCATCATATTCTCTTTCATGTATATGCTTTCCAGTAATCGAATAATTCTCATACTGTATTAAAGATAGTGAAAAAATTAAAACTAATAAAATAACTACTTTATCTTTAGTAAATATTTTTTTTAGTATTGAAAAATAATTAATTAATAAATAAATACAAATTAAAACTGCTATTGAGGCTCTTGAATTTATTAACAATGTAATCAAAGGAATAATATATAGTAAATATTTACTTTCTTTCTTTTCAATATATTTTTCAAGAAAATAAATAATCCAAGGAAAAAATGCAAATGCTATTATTTCTTGCTTCATATTTACTCTCATATTGATAATTGGTGGGAAGAAGGAAAGTAAAATTAAGACAATGCATGATGTCTGATGTGAATATTTAAAATACTTTAACAATAAATAAATTCCAAATAATCCAACAATGAAGAAAAGTAAATTAATATTTTGAATTGTAAAGCTTAAAACTTCATCTAAATTATTTTTACTAATTAAGTCTATTTTTCTCTTTAGAAAAAAAGAAATTAAGTAGTAATAAATAACTCCTTGTCCGTAGCCAATTTCTATATCGAAACCATTAAAATAATTTATATAGTTATAATATTTCTCAAAATCTGGTGTAAACGGCGTCAATATATAGAAATTTATCCACACTGTTGAAATGTATATTGAGAAAACAACAAAAAAGGAATAAAAATAAGACTTAGATTTCACAATATGATTATAAAACCAATAAATTTTTTATTTCTTTGAAGTGTTAAATACCATTAACGAATTAATAAAATAAAAAATTAACTTGAAACCGTCTTTAAATCTAGAAATCTGGGTAGACCCGTACGTTCTAGCTTTATAATGTACTGGGTATTCCAATATTTTTTCGCCTGAATATGCAGCAGAAAAAATTAGATCAAAGTCTCCAAAAGGATCTTTTATTGTTAGTAATCTTTTCCATTTATACATATTGTGAATAAGAGATCTTTTAAAAACTTTCGTGCCACAAAGTGAGTCTGTTAATTTTTTTGAAATTAATATTGAAATAATAAACTGAAAAAAAATATTCCCTATATTATTTAACTTTCTCATTGCTCCACTTTCCATTTTATAAATAAGTCTTGTACCGTTTACAAAATCTGCTCTTCCCTTTTCCACAATTTCAAAAAAATCAATTAAGGTTTCTGGATCGACACTTAAATCAGCATCTAATATTCCTATTAGATCTCCCGAAGAATTTTCTATTGCTTCAATTACCGCTGGCCCTTTTCCTGTTGTTTTTTGATTTAATACTTTTATGTCTAAATCTTTATATGTGTTTTTTAATTCAACTCCCTTTTCATAAGTCTTATCTTTAGACTCTCCACATATAATGATTATCTCAACATTGTTTTCAAATTTTGGAACTCTTCTTATTAAAGGCTCTAGATTTTTTTCTTCATTTTTTGCAGGGACAATTATTGTTTTTGTAAATTTTTTTTCTACTGGCTTTTTAATATCGAACAGCATGTAATTATTAATTCCTAAATTAAATTTAAATAAAAATGCTTCAATAAATTTGTTAACAAAATAACCGAGACCAATAATATTAAAAGGTAAAAATTGTCTTGAAAAAGATGAGTTTAATTCTAATCCTGATGATTCAGCGATATTATATATTTTCTTTGGATGAACGTATGAGCGTTCTTTGCTTTTTGTTTTTATATTTAATTTTTCAAAAATAAGTAATAATAGATTCCATCTTGGATTGACTGAGGTAATAAGTATTTTGCCGTCTTCTTTTAAAATCTTCTGAATAGACAAAAGAAAGTCATAAATATTGGGGGTTAATTCAAAAATATTTGTTAAAACAATTAAATCGAAGGAGTTTTTTGCATATGTTTGAAATTGGTCAGCAACTTCTTTATCTAAATCTATTCGTAATATATTTTGGCTATTTTCTATATATGGATTGTTGATATTAGTTATGTCTAGCCACTCTGAATCATCATGTAAAAATCTATCAATTTCTTTATTATGTCTTAAATAAAATGTTTTGGAATTTAATTTGAACATATTTATAGTTTATCAACTAGTTTTTTATTCTTGTAAAAAATAAATAAGCCTCTATGTTAAATAGATTGTATTAAATAACTGTTTCTTTTTATTTATTAAATATTAAGACTTTAACTTATTCCTTCTGCATTTTTCACTACAATACAAGACATTCTCCCAATCTCTTTTCCATTTTTTTCTCCAAGTAAAAGGTTTTTCACAGTTTTTACAAATCTTTTCATCCTTCATAAAGTATTATTATTTATAAATTTTTCTGCTTTACTAAAAATATTCTCTTTTCTTTTTTTATCCATCTTATCTAAATTTCTAACAAGCATTGAAAGTCTTGGATTAGATTCATAAAATTTTCTATTTTTTTCAGTAAACCTCCAATAAAGACCGTCCATAATCTCACACCATTCACCTTTTTTGTAATTACTCATTTTGAGAATATAATTTGATCCACACGTATATGGTTTTGTTGACATTAACCCACCATCTGAATAAGTAGCCATACCAAAAACATTTGGTACCATCACCCACTCGGATGAGTCAATATACATCTCCATAAACCATCGATAGATATCTTTTGGGTCAATCTCACAAAGATTCATGATATTGCTTATCACCATAAGTCTTGGAATATGGTGAATATAGCCATCATTCAATGTTGTTTTAATTGCATCATCTAAAGGAACTAAACCCGTATTTCCCTCGTACCAAGAAGAAGAAAGTTTATTTTTATGATTCCAATAGTTTTGACTTTTTTGAAAATCTCCTTCTTCAATATATATTCCTCTTATAAATTCTCTCCATCCAATAATTTGTCTAATAAATCCTTCTAGAGAATTTATTGGTATAGATTCCTTTTCGCCGTATTTTAAAGCTTTCTTTACTACTTCCTTTGGTGTTAATAATCCGATATTCATATTTACACTTAAACAACTGTGAAATAAAAAGTTTTGACCTTCTAACATAGCGTCTTCATAAATTCCAAAATTTGAAAATCTTTGTTTCAGAAATTGATTAAGTTGTCTAGTTGCATCTTTTCTTTTGACTGGAAACCATATATTTTCAGTTGAACCAGGATGGGTACTAAAATTTTTTTCAATTATTTCGACAATTTCTGAATGATATTTTGACAATTTCAATGTAGGCAATTTAGGGATTTCTGTTCCTGAGGGAATTTTTTTTCTATTTTCATCATCAAAAGACCACTTTTCACCAAATGGTTGGCCTTCTTCATCAATTAAAATATTATGCTTTTTTCTCATTTCTTTATAAAAAGAAGCCATTCGGTATGTTTTATTACCTTTTGCTAAAGATTTAAATTCATTTTTTGATAAAAGAAACATTGGTGAGTCATGAATCTTTGTTGATATCTTGGAACCATCTAAAGAACGAGTTAGAGACATTTCAAATGGCTTGTCTTCAATTTCAAAAATGTTAATTGAAGATATTTTTTGTTTTTTTAAAAATTTTATTAAAAAAGAAGAGTACTCTTCGTTTTTTTTTCTTTCATCTAACTTAAAGTAATTTACTTTTATTGAAGCGTTCTCCAATTCATCCTTATATTCCCTCATTGAGGTTAGGTAAAGATATAACTTCAGTTTATGGTGCTTTTCATAAGTGCATAAACCATAATCTTCAGCCATAAAAACTTCTTCACATCCTAGTTTTTTCAACTCTTTAGGATGAAATAGCTGATTTCCGAGAATTACAAATAGGTTTTCTTTCATTGTTAATTAAAATCTATACACTATTTTCTTTTGCCAGTTCTTCCAGTTCTATAATCAAACCGACCTTTTCTCTTTGAGATATGTTTTTTCTTTCTTTTTTGTCTT
>MDTB01074628.1_pt1 | contig 16407 bp, 13 predicted proteins | sample 811161 | NCBI WGS metagenome assembly MDTB01 (sample SAMN05326650, study PRJNA326480) | marine metagenome | isolation source: seawater | place: Mediterranean Sea | collected 2009 | reverse complement strand
TCCCAACCTCAGGGACGGTGTAATCGACTGGAATATTTACATCCTGTTCATTATTTATTGGTTCTCCATGACGAATAAATACCATGGCTCGTCTAACATTAACTGGACACTTAAATGGTATAATTTTTTTTTTATTAGCTTCTGTCGTGTCACTCAAATGGTCTGTTGTTGCAATTACTTTAAGATTCACATACATAAAAGTATTATGATAACATTTATTTGCAGTTAAAAAGTGGAGGAGGGCCATCTTTGACAATTAATTCTTTTTTAGCTTCATAGTATATTAGGCGATTAGGGCTGTCTCCTGATAATTTAATCGGGATTGCCTTACCTCCAAAATAAATTCTCTGATCCCCTTTATTTTTATTTATTATTTGTAACTCTTTGCATGATGTTGGCATGTTATTTCCATTAAATTTTACAGGAACACTTTTATCACCAATATATGTCATATCATACTTCGGTTCTCTTACATGAAATATCTGACACTTCTTTACCCACCCGTTTTCAAAGATAATGGGACACTCCCTTGAGCCAATCACCTCATACTCATTATGATTATGTTCAATTATTGCCCGAAAAATCTGATTTTTTGATGTTACATCAACGATTTGCCGAGTGGCTCCTCTATTAAGTAAATTGGGAATTGGAATGCCATTATCCTTACATAATGCAATTTGGTTCTGATTGTCACAAATGTGCCTTAATGTTGCTTGTGGATAGATACGTCTTACATTAAGCATTTGACTTGCTTGGCAAATAATGACCCCATTGTAATATTTTCGAATGGATTGCATTAATTGCTTTGACGCTCTCTCAAATAAAATTATATCCTCAAATCCTAGATAGGAAGAAACGTGCAATGCACTGTTTTGTTCCAATAGATTTATAATTGAATATGGTTCGTTCGGGTGAATCATGTGGTGAAATACTTGGCGCAACTCTTTATTCAGGATCTTTTTTTGGTTGTGAATAGAATGTCTTTTTACGACTTGTGTGGACTTACCGCTCAAGCTACCAGGAGTTCTATCTAATCCTAATTTGTATGCTGATTGCCTGAAAGCGCTTACCATTGGCAGTTCATGTCCCATTTATAAAATTAAAGCGCACCTTACCCGTTATTGCAAATTGAAATGACTTTTTTATTTATTAAACTATTATATTAAGAGAGCTTCTTGGTTGTACCACACTGGTCTTTGATTCTGTAACATGCCCCATCACTGGGCAAATTCTATTGGAAAGATCATCGATAATTCCCCGTTACGGCTATTGTACCTGGTTTCAAGTGCTATTGTTAGTCGCTGATTAAAACTATCGACTTAAGTCACGACTATACTTTACAATTGTCAAATCAGATCGCTTTAATTGATGTTTTATTTGTAAATATTGGAGGGCTCGATTGGCCGTTAATTGATCCATTGATTTGTCTTGCAGCATCAACTTGACGAATGAAACCTCATAGCAGATAATTTTCAAATGGCAGTTGCTGAGGGATTAACACTTAACTTTACTGATGAATCCGCTATTCGTGTAGATTTACTTGAAACGTTTCCATATAACGGCAACCCACAAAAAATAAATTATACGACCAAGGAATTTTCAGCGGTATGCCCGTTTTCTGGATTACCTGATGTGGCTCACCTTATGATTGATTATCAGCCCAATGAAAAAATTGTTGAATTAAAATCACTGAAATATTACTTAACAAGTTATCGAAATGTTGGGATTTATCAAGAACATGTAACGAATCGACTATTTGATGATTTAAAAGAACTTCTTGACCCCACTAAACTTAAAATTACAACCGTCTATAATACTCGAGGCGGGATTGATGCCACTTGTGTTGTTGAATTATAATTTCACATCACGCCGTCACTGATTCGTTTCTTTACTACTTAATTTAAGGATTTAATAGCGTATTATTCGCTTCACTTGGGCAAATTAAATCATCGCAAAATGCTATTATCTAATTGGTTTATTTTTATGATCTGATTCTTTTTTTTCAGTTCCTTTTTTTCGAAAATAATCCAACAAGGCATACACGATTGAAAACTCTATGGCCTTGGCAAACGAACCTGTAAAGCGATCTTTTTGATTGCCATTTTTATCTTTGTAATTTTGTTATGCTTTAATATCAAATTTTCCAGCTAAAAAATTATGGATAATGGTCTTTCCTGATTCCGTTAATATACTTTCAGGATGAAATTGGATCCCAATCACGGGATATTTTTTATGTTGGACACCCATAATTGTGCCATCTTTTAACTTTGATGTAATCACCAATTCTTTTCGAGGAAAATCAAGTTTATCAATTATTAATGAATGATAACGGGTTGCATTAAATGGGTGCTCAATGCCATCATAAATTCCTGCTTTACTATGATAAATTTTAGATACTTTTCCATGCATAATTTCTTTTGCATAAGTAATTGTTCCACCGAACGCTTCCCCAATCACTTGATGGCCCAGACAAACACCTAAAATTGGGATTTCCTGATAAAAGTTTTTGACAACTTCTAACGAAATTCCCGCGTCTTTTGGACGCCCTGGCCCAGGTGATATGATAATTTTTTCTATATCGAGCTCAGATATTGCTGAAATTGATAATTCATCGTTACGTATTACTTTTATGTTTTGAGAATACTCTCCAATATACTGAACCAAATTATATGTAAATGAATCATAGTTATCAATGACTAGTATCATGCCTCATCTCCATTCAAGCAGGCCATTAATACGCCTTCCGCTTTATTTTTTGTTTCATTATATTCATTTTCTGGGATTGAATCGTTAACAATTCCAGCCCCAGCTTGAACAAAATATTGGTTATCTTCCGCTATAATAGATCGAATTGCAATGCAAAAATCCACATCTCCGTCTAAATTAAAATATCCAACTGATCCGGAATAAATACCTCTCGGATCTGGTTCAATTTCATTAATGATTTCGATGGCTCTAATTTTAGGTGCCCCACTCACTGTTCCTGCAGGGAACACCGCTTTAAACAAATCAATAGGTGTCATCAGTGGTTTTAAATCCCCCTCAACATTTGTCACCATATGAATCACATGAGAATACGTTTCAATTGACATCATATCTGAAATTTTAACACTATCAAAATTACATACACGACCAAGATCATTACGGCCTAAATCAACCAGCATGACATGCTCCGCCACTTCTTTTTCATCTTGTTTTAAATCTTCAATTAACTTTCCTTCATCGATGAATGTCCGCTTTCTAGTTCCAGCAATTGGACGCACCGTTGCTACGCCATCTTTTGCTTTAACTAAGATTTCTGGGGATGATCCAATTACTTTATGATCCCCATAATTGAAATAAAACATGTAAGGAGATGGGTTGATATGACGCAATGCACGATAAACAGACAAAGAATCTTTTTCTCTGCGAACATTGAACCGTTGTGAAATAACGCCTTGAAAAATATCCCCTTCTTTGATGTGCCCCTTTACTTTTTCTACCGCTTTTTCATAGTCAGCTTTATTCCAATTTGATTTGACCTCATCCCAATTTATTGGGTCTTTTTTAATGGCTGAATTAAACTTAACTGGCTCAAATGGCTGTTGTATTTTTGATAACATTTCCGATATTTCAGCTGCGCCATCTAATCGAGACAGCCCGCTTATTGTAATATGAATTTTTTGCATGACATGATCAAAAATGATCAGTTTTTTAGGTATTTGAAATTCATACAACTTATTGTTTGCGCGGTTCAATGACAGCGATTCAATAACAGAAATCACATCCCACTTAAAATGACCAAAAAATCCAACTTTCATTGGCGTTTCCCCATTTTGTTCATGCGTCATGGTTCGATAGAGCTTGTTTAGCAAATCCAATGGATGGCCATCAATTATGGTTTGCTCACCCATTTTTGTGAAATTAATGTACGTATCATATCCCTGAATTTTAATTAAAGGGTCCAGGCCAATCATAGAATATCGCCCAATACTTGTTCCTTTTTCAACACTTTCTAGAAAGAAAGCGTCAGTTTCATTCAATCTTAAATAGGCCGACATTGGTGTTGTTAAATCATTTGTAAAATCTTTTGTTACACTATAGAGATTAATTTTTTCCACAGCGTTATTATAGCTGATAATAATCTTTAAATGAATCTAAATGATCGTGTAAGATGAAATTATTGTTAAAAAATCTTAGGATCAATTGAAGAGCCCTGCCCATTTGGGTATACTTTGAGTTATGAGTAAATTAAAAAATGAATTTAAAGATACCCTAAATTTACCAAAAACATCATTTCCTATGAAGGCTAATTTATCTCAAAATGAACCTCTTCGACTTAAAAAATGGCATCAATTAAATCTATACCAGCACTTACAAGAACTTAAAAAAGAGTCTGAACCGTTTATTTTTCATGACGGGCCACCCTACGCTAATGGGTCAATACATATTGGTCATTTATTAAACAAAGTTTTGAAAGATTTGGTTGTTCGATCTCAATTTCTACTTGATAAAAAATGTGAATTTATTCCTGGATGGGACTGCCATGGGTTACCCATTGAACATAAAGTTTTGTCTGAATTATCCCCTGAAAAAAAAGCCAAGCTTGCTCAACTTTCACCTGATCAAGAACGCCTGGCAATTCGAAATGAATGTAAAAAATATGCTGAAAAATTCATTAAGCTTCAATCACAACAAATGAAACGTCTTTTAACTATTGCAGATTACGATTCGCCATACTTAACGTTTCAACCCCAATATGAGTCAAATGTATTGGAAGTTTTTGCATCAATGGTTAAAGAAGGTATTGTTTTTAGACAATTAAAACCTGTTCATTGGTCGATTGCTAATCAAACCGCTTTAGCTGAAGCTGAATTAGAATATATGGACAAAACCTCACAAAGTGTGGCTGTAAAATTTCATATTCCAGACCATCCGTTTCAATTTAAGTCTCCCGTTTACGCAATTATTTGGACAACGACCCCATGGACACTCCCTGCCAACTTAGCCATTGCATATGGTGAAAAAATTTCGTATTCCATTGCTAAGGTTAATGGTGATCATTGTATTGTTGCATCTGAACGTCTATCCTTTTTAGAAGACCATGCAACTGTTGAAACGGTCACTGAAATAGCCCCTCAACAATTATCTGGACTAACTGCAAATCACCCATTTTTGGATCAACAAGCCCCCCTACTTCCAGCTGGCTTTGTAACCACTGATGATGGTACCGGTTTGGTTCATATTGCTCCAGGCCATGGAACCGATGATTATTTATTGGGCCAAGCACATGCATTGACAACCTATTGCCCAGTTAAAGCAGATGGTACCTTTGACGATTCTGTTCCAGATTGGATCAAAGGAACGTCAATTTGGGATGCAAATGCAATTATAATTGATCAATTAAAATTATCTGATAATCTTATTTTTTCTAATGAATTTGTCCACTCTTATCCTCATGATTGGCGTTCAAAGACACCTGTCATTTTTAGAAGCACAGACCAATGGTTTATTGGGGTTGATCAGGCCTTAAAAAGTACTAAAGAATCCCTTCGAAACATGGCTCTCAGCGCTATTGATTCTAAGATAGATTTTTTTCCAGATTGGGGCCAATCACGCCTTAGAGGGATGCTAGATGCCCGACCTGATTGGTGCATTTCTCGCCAGCGATCTTGGGGGCTCCCGATCCCGGCATTTCAAGATGCTAATGGCACCATATTATTGACTGAACAAAGTGTTTTGCATATTTCAAAAATAATTAAGGTGGAGGGTTCTGATAGCTGGTTTAAACAATCGCCAGAGCAATTACTATCTGGGTATGATATTACAATTGATTCCCTAGCGCCCCAATCATTTGATATTTCAACAGCTAAAAAGCTAAACGATATTTTTGATGTTTGGTTTGAATCAGGCTCATCATGGCATGCTGTTTTAAATCAACGCCAAGGTGTTCAACAGGCTGATTTATATCTTGAAGGGTCAGATCAGCATCGTGGTTGGTTTCATTTATCGTTATTACCCTCATTGGCGGTCCAACATCAAGCGCCTTACAAAGCGTTGTTAACACACGGATTTATTGTTGATAAAGACGGACGAAAGATGAGTAAATCTACCGGTAATGCGTTAACCGTTGATGATATTTTAAAAACACATGGTGCAGAAGTCACGCGCTGGTGGGTCAGCTCGCTTAGTTATGAAAACGATATCAAGGTTGATGTTTCATTTTTTAAAGAGGCCGGTGACTTATATCGAAAAATTCGAAATACCATTCGGTTTTTATTGAGTAATTTAAATGATTTTTCGCTAAGTGTTGAGGACTGCTTAATTCAAGCCAATGATTTTAAAAGCACCTCAATTGATGCATACGCGTTAGAACTAACATCAAATTTTGAATCAATTGTTTTAAATCACTATCAAAAATATGAGTTTCGAGATGCAAATTCTGCAATTTATCATTTTTGTAATGATGACTTATCATCGTTTTATTTATCATCCATTAAAGACCGCCTTTATTGTGATGCCCCTAACTCTGAACGACGTGTTCGATCCCAAATTACGCTTCGAATTATCTTGGAGGTTTTAATTCGCGTATTATCACCTATTCTACCGCATACTTGTGATGAAGTTTTAGAAGCTATCACACCAGATAATACGTCGACAATTCAAGGTCATAGGGCACTGCGGCTAGGCTTCCGATCAGCACAAAACTGGTCCGATGTTATGCATACTCGAAAACAAGTTCTAAAATTACTCGAAGACGCTAAAGAGTCTGGCATTGATAATAGTTTGGATGCTGGTGTAGCACTTCCCTCAACATTTAATTTAAGCATGTTTGAGGATGATTTAGCTGATATTTTTGGCGTCTCTCGTATTTTAGAGTCGTCATCTGATACCATTAATATAGTTGACTTGAAACAAGAGCTTCGATGTGAGCGCTCTTGGAAACGAGATAACACAGTCAAAGAATGGCCAAATGGGTCAATATTATCAGAAAGGGATTATCATGCCATTAATAACTAAAACCATTGATTTGGTTTCTATAGGAAACACAATTGTGGATCTAGAATACAAAATCAGTGATGAAAAACTTACAGAATTGTCGATTGAAAAGGGATCGATGAATTTAATTGATGGAAAAAAAGCGGGATGAGCTAACCGCCTCCTTGGGTGACAATGTTCACCTTTGCAATGGTGGGTCCGCAGCAAATTCATTGTTTGTGGCTAAACTAATGGGCCTAAATGTTCATCACTTAGGTATTGTTGGCACCGATGATTTAGCTCAATTTGTTATTAACGATTATGATCAAAGTGGTATTGACCATTCATTTAATGAAACAGCTGTTGCTGGTGATACAGGTTGCTGTTTTGTATTGATTACACCGGATGGCGAACGCACCATGTTAACTTATTTAGGTGTTAGTAACCAATTCACGTCGAGTGAATTTATGCGGGCCCACATCACATCAGCAAAACGTCTATTTATTGAAGGTTATTTGGTTGCTGATGACCGAAGTTTTGAACTGATTAAATCAGATGTTATTCCAATGGCAAAAGCTGCAGACACGGAACTCGTTTTCACATTATCAGATGCGGGTTTAATTTCGTTTTTCAAGGAACGTTTCCTTGAATTAATAGACCTTAAATTTGATATTATATTTTGTAACTTTCAAGAGGCGGCTGCAATTTCAAATCAAGATTCTCTGGATCAATTTCAGACATATTTTTCTAAGTTATCTCAGGAAACGATTATTACAGATGGTGAAAACGGCGCCTATATTATTGCTGAACAATCTGTTACTCATTGCCCCACAGAATCAGTTCAACCTGTCGATACTACTGGTGCTGGAGATTCATTTGCAGGCACCTATTTAGCACTTCGAAATCGTAATAAATCTATTCAATTATCCGCACAAAAGGCCAATCAAATAGCTAGCATTGTGATTTCTAATTTTGGCGCTCGACCGACCGAACTTACTAAGAGCGTTTCTAGATCCTAAATTAGTCAATCTCTTTTAGGTCATTATAAATACTGTTTAAACCGTCAAATTGAAGGTCTCTTTCATAATGATCATAGTCAATGTAATTTAGAAGCGCCGAAGGCACGCCACCTGTTAAAATTGTTTTTAATTGGGGCTCTTTCGATACTAATTCACTCCGAATACCGTTAATCATTTGAATTGCGCCATGAAAAAATCCTGAGGTCATTGCAGCTTCTGTTGATTGTCCAATTAATTTTGGTTTTTCAGTAGGAAAATGAACCAATGGCAATTGTTCAGCACCACTAAATAATGCTCGAGAAATCATTTTAAACCCAGGGACTATAATCCCCCCATAATAATCGCCCCCCTGTTTTACGCGACAAAATGTAACAACTGTTCCGATGTCAATTATGATTGCATCGCAATCCCATCGATTAGAAACTGCAACAGCATTCACCAATCGATCGATACCAACACTGGTTGGTGGATTAACATGTATTTTAAGATTAGAGAAATGGTTATGATTTAAAAATATAGTTGAATGACTGTTAATTTTTTTAATCTTTTTATTCATTGAGGGAACAACTGATGAGATCAGATACTGATCAACCTTTAATTTTTCGAAGAACAGTCTTAATGATTGATCATTATTGATAATATTGGCTGAAAATAGCAACGAACCAGAATTGTATACCTTTGCTTTTAATGCTGTATTTCCAATGTCAATTAGAGCATAAATCATACATTATTTTGTATTTGATTTTCATCAAATGTCAATTAAAAGAGATATCTTTGTATAAATCCCCAATTAATTGATTCATTAATTTGTCCTCTTTTTTTAATGCCTCATTTGTAAAGAAAAACAGATCGCCTAAAATAACAACATTGGATAATAAAAATAAATGGTCGTTATCCATAACCCCTCCTATCTTAATATGCCCATAAACGCTATAATATATTCATTAATTTTTTTAATTATGTCAGAGAAAACAACAATCATTATCGGCCCTACGGCAAGTGGCAAATCAGACCTGAGTATTCACTACGCTAAAAAACATTCAGCAGAAATCATTTCAGCAGATGCTTTTCAAGTGTATAAGGAGTTTAATATTGGGACTGGGAAACTTTCTGATCAAGATATGCAAGGCATTCCGCATCATTTAATAGGAAATAGACACCCTGAAAATGCTTATTCAGTTCAATTATTTTTAGATGATGTGGCATCAATCTTAAGTAATAATCCTTCAACACCGTTTATTATTTGTGGTGGCTCTGCTATGTATTTGAAAGCCCTGCTCTATGGTTATACACCGCTAAAACGCTTACCCGCTAACAAACGACCAGTTGGTGAGCCAAAAGAATTATGGCATGCACTTAATAAAATTGACCCACAGCTCGCAACAAAAACACCCTACCAAAATACTCAACGGATTCAACGATATTTGGAATTGTATTTGATTTATGACACACCACCCTCTCAGTTGTTCAAATCCACTTCATTTGATGAAGAAAAGTATCAAGTGATTGGCATATCGATCGAAAAACAAGTATTGAGGGATCGGATTAATTTTCGAATTGATTCAATGATTAAGCAAGGGTTGGTTGACGAAGTTGAATATTTAATGAAAAAATACGATAACGAATCTCCGGCGTTTAATGCAATAGGATATAAAGAAGTAATTCAATTTTTAAATAATAAGTTTGATAAAGACACAATGATAAAGACAATAAAGACAAATACTTTTCAGTATGCAAAACGACAAATGACATGGTTTAAGGCGTTCCAAAATGTTCACTGGATTTCTAACTAACTTAGTTAAGAAAAATACATTAGCGTCACTCTTTGCATTGATTGGTGCTGTTATTATTTCATATATTGTTTATTCACCACGTCTTCCGTTAAATTTTGATATCGCTGTTGGTGAACTAGCGACTCAAACCATTCGATCCCCACAATACATTGAATTCCAAACGCCAGAAGACATTGAAAAAACCACAAAATTAAGAAACGCCCGCAAACAATTAATTAACCCCATTTACTCTATTGATAGCTCTGTTCAAAAACAAATCAATGAAGATATCATTACGTTTTTTACTGCATTGCGATCTTACGATACCACTGTTTTTCTCAACCAGTATGATTTTTTAACTGAAAACCAACTCAATCAATTGTTTGTTTTGACTCAAATTGAATTGGATGAAATCGAATTGAGTGTTATAGAGACGGTTTCCATTATTTTACAAGATGGTATTAAAGATATTAATTACAATTCAATTGATTTGAAGGTTGAAGAAATTAACTTTGAACATTACTCTGAGGACTTAATAAAAATAATGGCATTAATTTGCCGACAGTTTTTACAACCTAATTTGTATATTGATGATCAGCGAACAGAAGAAATTATTGATCAGCAAATTAACGCCATTCAGCCATTTGTGACGACGTTTAAGTCTGGCCAGGTTATTGTGTCACAAGGTGATCGTTATACAAAATTTCATATTGATGTTTTAAAAGCATTAAAATTATATGGGTCAAAAACGAATACCATCAATTTTATTGGAATTTTGATCATCTGTTTATTATCTTTTGTATTATTTGAACGGTTTTTATACTATTTTTATCGTCGATTACACTCACGGGTTTCAACCTATATTCTTGTCTATACATTGTTATTGTTTGTGACTCTCATTTCTTTGGGATTATACTCAGTGCCAAATCTAAAATTTGTCGATACCCTTCACTTTCTTATTCCTGTGCCTGCAATGATTATCCTTTTATGCTTATTATTAACCCCAAATATTGCGATGATATCTGGCACTATCTGCGCGATCTTAATCGCAATTATGTATCAAAACGATATTTATATTCTGCTGTTTTTATTTTTTTCATCTTGCACCACCACCTTTTCATGTTACAAAATCTACAAACGGTCTGATCTGGTTAAATCGGGAAATGTCATTGGCATGGTTAATATTTTAGTTATTGTCTCGATTGGAATTTTAACTGACATCGCATCACCAACTTGGTATTTATATAACGGGATTATTGGTTTTACTAATGGGTTTTTGTGTGCGATGATTTCATTTGCACTCCTCCCTTACTTTGAGGGCTTATTTAAAATCACAACATCTTTGGGCCTTCTTGAAACAGCCAATTTAAACCACCCTTTGTTAAAAAAATTAATGCTAAATGCGCCGGGGACCTACCAACATAGTCTCATGGTTGCTAACTTGAGTGAAGCCGCTGCAGAAGCCATTGGTGCAGATGTTATTTTAACTCGGATAGGCGCATACTTTCATGATATTGGCAAAATGAAACGTCCCATCTTTTTCTCAGAGAATCAATTTTCTGCAGGTAACCCTCACGAAAATCTTACGCCGAGAATGAGTAAAATTATTATTTCAGCTCACCCAAAAGATGGCGTGGAAATGGCACAAAAACATAAGTTACCACAAATTCTTCAGGACTTTATGTTGGAGCATCATGGCACGTCTCTGGTGTCATTCTTTTATGATGTTGCCAAGCAATACGAAGATGATGATGCTACCCCATCATTAAAAGATGACTTTCGATACCCTGGACCCAAACCAAGCACAAAAGAATCGGGAATATTGATGCTGGCTGACGCTACTGAAGCTGCGATTCGAAGTATTGATAAACCAACACTTCCAAAAATTGAGAACCTCATAGAAAAAGTGTTCATTTTGAAAATTACAGATAATCAATTAAACCAGTCGGGCTTAAGTTTGAATGATGTTCAGCTAATTAAATCGACTTTTTTAGCCATTTTTAAGAGTATTTATCACAGTCGCTTAGATTATGAAGAGGAGTTAAATAAAATCATTGATCAAACAAAAAGTAAATTTAATGATGAATAAATTACCAGACATCATTATCAATAATGATCAATCATCAATCCCCGTGAATTTTGATATTGCACATTTTTCCTTGGCAGTGTGTCAACACCTACAATTAGTTTTTGATCATTTAGAGATTACACTTTTGTCGCCAGCGGCTATTCAAGTCATGAACTTTGATTATTTTAAGAATGATACACCCACTGACACCATCTCATTTAACTTGTCTCCAGATGAAGGCATTACTGGTGATATTTACCTATGTCCTGACGTCATTTATGAAAATTCGAAACGTTATGCGACTCAATTTAATGAAGAATTTAAGATAGTTATTATTCATAGTTTATTGCATCTTCAAGGACATACCGATGAAACAACAGATGATCATGAAAAAATGAATCAGCTTCAACAGAAGATTTATCAGGAACTTTCATATTGAAAAAACCGACGTATAATTTTTTTCATCGAATATCTCTTGCGATCACAGGCTTATTCCAAGCTATTCGCCGAGAACGCCACATGAAAATTCACCTTCTATTATCATTTCTAGTGTTATTGCCGCTATTTTGGATTCCTGTAGATACTATCAGAATATGGATATTGATAATTTTATTATGCCTACTAATCGTTGTAGAATTAATTAACACCGCAATTGAAACAACCATTGATTTAATAACAAAGCAGTTTCGTTATCGGGCCAAACTTGCGAAAGACATTTCATCTGGTGCAGTATTAATAATCGCTATTTTAGTCGTTAATTTTAGCATTTTTATTTATTGGACTAGCATGTATAATTTTATGATAGGAGTCGTTCTTGGACATTAGCTTATATAAATTTCTCGCTTTTTTTACGTTTTTATTATTATCTGGATTGTTTTCATCAACTGAAACAGCTTTTACTGCAATCAATCGCATACGGCTGAAAGGTCAGTTTGAAAAAGAGAAACCAAAACAAACTGAAGATGTTGAACGATTACTTGAAAACCCGTCTAAATTGATTACGGCTATCTTGATTGGCAATAATTTCTGTAATGTTGCATGCTCAGCATTAGGAACAACGATTATAATTGACTTTTTTAAATACATTGAAATTACAAACCTTGCCATCGTCATGCCGACAATTACTGTTATTGTTACTGTTTTATTGTTGATTTTTGGTGAAATCACACCGAAGACCTTGGCGTTAAAAGAACCCGAACGATTTGCAGTTTTCTCATCCAAACTGATCTCACCGTTTTTAACTATATTTTCACCGATCATTTATGTGTTTGATCTTTTTAACCAATTTATTAATAAAATCTTAAAATCTGAACTTCAGTTATCAAATAAAAGTTTAAGCATTGATGAGCTTAAACTAATGCTGGATATAAGCCATGATGACGGGATTATCGAAGATGATAAAACAAAAATGTTGACCAATATTTTTGAATTTTCTGAGACCATCGTTCGTGAGATTATGACGCCAAGAACTGACACCATTTGTATTTCTGATCAAGAAAATATTCATTCTGCAATAGAGCTTATTATTAATGAAGGGCACTCTAGAATTCCTGTTTTTGAAGAAAAAATGGATAACATTATTGGTATTATTTATGCAAAAGATTTATTAACTGCAGCCAAACCTAATGATGGGTCCCCAAATGTTCGAAAATTCATGAGGGATGCGGTGTTTATCCCAGAGTATAAACAAGTTGATGACCTCTTACAACAAATGAAACGATCAAAATTGCATATGGCCATTGTTGTTGATGAACATGGTGGAATGTCCGGGATTGTGACTCTAGAGGACATCGTAGAGGAAATTTTGGGAGAAATACAGGACGAATATGACCAAGACGAGAAAAAAGAGTATATAGAAATAGCTCCGAATCAATATGATGTTGATGCAAAAATTAATATTCGCGATTTAGAAGAAGTTTTGGATGTGTCATTTCCAGATGATGAGGACTACGACACCTTGGGTGGATTTATATTAAGTATTAATGGTTCAATTCCTCAAAAAAATGAGACCATTTCATTTAAAAACCTATCCATTCTTGTAAAAGAAATTAAAAAAAGACGAATAATTAGGCTTGAAATTACAAAGCATCTATCTGAAAATAAAGTATAATGACCCACACATTTAAAGAGCGCTTGTCTCTTAGGCAACTAAGAAAGGCAGCAAATTCAAAGTTATTTGGCCAACAAAACAGTAAAATTTCAAAGATTTTAAATATTGATCCTGCTTGGCTGCATCAATCACGTTTAAATTATCGATATATTTATAGTTCTTTAGATGCCTATTGGCCCGATTGGGCATTAAAGCAGTTCAATCCCTTTTCAGCAAACGGTGCGCCACCTAATAATGAACTCACATGCCTCAATACATCTACACGCTCTACCTTTTCTTTTAATCAATCAATCAAAAATCACCGCTTGGATATTAATCAAAACGGATTCATGTCATACCCTTTTTTATATTGGGGAATTGAATTAAAGCTATATGACGAGGATCAATTCATCCAATTTTTCGATTCAGCTATTTCACTTCACCAAACCGATTCATCTATTTTTTATACCTGTAAAAAAAATGAGCTTCTAACAAAATTTCACTTAAATGTTGATGAACATCAATCCGTGACACATTTAACGTTGGAATTTCAAAACCAAGGATTTCAACCACTCTTAGTGCCTTTGTCTCTTGGACTTATTCCATATACCAATGAAGGTGTTGGTGCCATTCGATCTGTACAATATGGATCAAATAATCAAATGATTATTAATGACTCATCAATTGTTTCGGTATCTCGAACACCCGACAACATTATTTGCACGACATTTTCTCAGGGAGATGTCTTTGAATGTTCAAGGAAATGGGATATGATTTTGTCTGCAAAATGTAATGATTATCTTGCAAGTGGATTATTAAATTTCAACCTTTCATTGGGCTCAAATGAAACGACGACTTTAGATATCTTCATCTCCCATAGCAAACCATTTATAACGCCTCTTTTTTTCCCATTTCAGAAAATCAACCGAGCAAATTTGAAAGCGCCATCAAAAGAGGCGTTTGATTTAAAGCAATCAACTGATAATTTGGAAAAGAAAAATACGCTAATCAACTTTGCCTCTATTAGTGAGGATTATCATCTATTGCCCTTAATTATTCAGAACTTCTTGCTGACCATTCATCAAAATAAGGGCATACAAACGAGTGAAGATATTTATTATTCTTTATATGCTTTGCTGCAATTAAAAGCAAAAAAACAAGTGGACGAATTACTTGAGATTTACGCAAAGTCTCCAATAACATTTGGTCAGTCAACATTACTCTCCACACATCAATCCTTGTTATTTAATCATATGCTGATTATTGATCTTATCCACCAATTTCATTTTAATACACCCAAGATTATGGGCTCTTTTATATCTAAAGTTCAACGTATTATTTCGAATGATGCCTTCTGTATTTTCATAAAAAAATTAAGCATTAAACGATTTCATCGGCACATCAACTCTGATAAGTATCTAAACTTTATGTTAAAAATCATTGTATTTTTATATATTACAAAAAAAATGGATCAGCACAATATTATGACAGATCAAAGTCAAGAATGTGGTAAAATTTGCACTGATTACTTAAAAATTATTATTAATGATGCTTCATTAATAAATTTATTCATTTCAGATTTTGTAAAATCAACAGCAATCCCTATTTCTGAACGACTATTTCTGTGCCAATCTGTATTCCCTAAACTTTTGCCAGAAAAAGTTACTGATACTCTAATATCGGCTATTTCCTCATCGCATTGGATTAACGATCAATTTGTAACCAAGCAAAACTTTAGTGGATTTTCTGAGAAACCAGAATTATTATTTACATTCCTCGCACCTTTTGATATTTGTAAAAAAATCCACTTAAATTATCTTCAAAATATAAATTCATTTGGACAATATTCCAATAAGCGTTATGTTTATGGGGATTTCAAAGTGTTTCCATCTGACTTTTTAAGCTATCATAGTATTTTTATTCATTCTGTTTTAAATTTGATCAGTTACACAAATGGTAAAACACTCTACCTTCCGTTTTTATTTCATTTTTCTAAATTAAATATTCAGCGATTTAACACGCCATTTGGTTTAATATCGATTTCATATGGTAGACAATCTAATGGAAAATTAACAATTGAAATTACCAATCATTTTGAGATTTCACCTGAAAAGATCGTTTTAAAATGCCCTGAGTTGTTTAATTATTATAGCTTTTCACTTGACGGTCATGTACTTGAATCAATTGAAAATCAAGAAATCACCTTACCACTCAATCAATCAACAATTCAACTTTCCTAGTTCATATTCTGTTAACACTATTAAGAATACCTAAAAGATATCGATAATATGGGTATCAATTAATAGAGGAACCTATGTCGAAACCATCACTATTTAACCAATATCTCGATGATCAGGAACGATTAGATATTGTCACATTACAAAAAGCTGAACTCAAAGATCTTCATGCGCTTGCAGTTGAACTCAAAATTGAGCAATATAATCAGCTAAAAAAAAATGAATTGATTTTCAAAATTTTACAATCCAATCCCAATGCCAATGG
>MDTB01196024.1_pt1 | contig 16408 bp, 14 predicted proteins | sample 811161 | NCBI WGS metagenome assembly MDTB01 (sample SAMN05326650, study PRJNA326480) | marine metagenome | isolation source: seawater | place: Mediterranean Sea | collected 2009 | reverse complement strand
GAAGCAGCTCCTGCTGAAGAGGAAGCCAAGGAAGAAGCCCCGGCAGAAGAAGAAAAAAAGGAAGAACAACCTCAGGCTAAGGAGGTAAAAGCGGAGGATACTCCCACTGAAGAAGCAGCCCCTTCTGAGGAGGAAGCCAAGGTAGAAGCCCCGGCAGAAGAAGAAAAAAAGGAAGAACAACCTCAGGCTAAGGAGGTAAAAGCGGAGGATGCTCCCGCTGAAGAAGCAGCTCCTGCTGCAGAGGAAGCCAAGCAAGAGGAAAAGCCCGAAGAGCCTGCTGAGGAAGATAAAGCTCAAGAAGAGGAGAAAAAGGATTCTTAACCTTTTATCTTTCAAATCCTTGATTATGTATTTTTTGGTCACCGATGATTCGCATGAAAAATCCAGTTTTGCGTTTCGACGTTCTTTCCCTCTTTCCTAAAACTATTGAGGGTTTTACGGAAGAAAGTATACTCGGGAAAGCAATCGACCGGGGACTTCTTGAAATAAACTCTTTTGATTTGCGTCGATGGACCAAGGGCAAGCATAGAGAAGCGGATGACCGTCCTTTTGGTGGTGGGGCTGGAATGGTACTCAAACCCGAGCCTCTTTTTGATGCCGTAGACGAAATTGCGAATGAATCTACAACGGTTGTCTACATGGCTCCAGATGGTGAACCATTAACCACACCGTTGGCACGGGAGTTATCAAAATCACAGCATTTACTTTTAATTAGCGGACATTATGAAGGAATTGATCAACGGGTAAGGGATCATGCAGTGGATAGGGAAATAAGCATAGGGGATTATGTTCTGACCAATGGATCTCTCCCCGCGACTGTTTTGATTGACGCAGTATCCCGTCAGGTTTCGGGTGTTCTTGGGGATAAAGAATCCTTAGAGGATGAAAGTTTTGAAAATAATTTATTATCCCACCCGCAGTACACCCGTCCGGCTGAATATCGGGGTATGACGGTTCCTGAAATACTACTTTCAGGGAATCATAAGGAAATTTCTAAATGGAGACGGGAACAACAAATTGCCCGAACTACTTTATTGCGCCCTGACTTACTGAATTCAAAAAAGAATTAACAAGGATACTACGATGAACAATCAACTGCTGGATGAAATAACAAGTGAATACTTACAAGAAAAACGCGACCACTTCAAGGTGGGGGACGGAGTAAAGGTCCATGTTAAGGTAAGGGAAGGCGATAAGGAACGAATTCAGATCTTTGGTGGTATAGTAATTTGCAGAAAAGGATCAGGTATTCATGAGACTTTCACAGTTAGGCGCATTGCATCAGGAGTTGGAGTTGAGCGAGTTTTCCCCGTTCATTCTCCAATGATTGACAAAGTAGAAGTAGATCGTGAGTCCATTAAAATGAATGCTCGTATGTACTATTTACGAGACCGAATTGGTAAGGAAGCAAACAAGGTTAAGGAAAAACGACTTTTCGAAGCAAAGCGCGGCTCTGTAAAATAATTTTTCTAACTTGTTCTTAGCAAGTTAAGCCGACTTGGAGATAGGAATTGGTTTAGCAATATCTGCCCATCTGCAAACTCACATCCTAGTGGGGTGCTTGAATTTAGGATTTGATCATATATGATCGCTGTCTTTTCAGCATAGGCAATTGAGGAAAATTTTTCCTTCACTGCTTTTTGATTAGCGTGAATTATTTGTTCGTCAATTATTTGAATTTTTGACATTGAGCGAAGATCGCTTTGTAAATCAGAAGAATTAGCAACCGTGCGGATTATTGATTGCTGAAGAGATTCGTCCAATCGTCCAAAATCAATCATTTCTTCCCTTACGATTGATTGATAGGCTAATCTTGAAGCATCCTCGGGAAGTTTTCGATTATATTTTTTATAAAATTTGGAGATGTAGTGGGAAATCTTTATGTTCAGTGATTCTTTAGATAAAACACAATCTAATGGTACTTCCAACCGCTCGTATAAATGATCCAAGGAAACCCCAAGTTCAGAAAAGTCAGAAGTTATTTCGTTAATGTTTCTTCCACACAGACTTTTTCCAAATGTCCATGGTTCGAGAAAACCCAATCCAAAGCCCTCGGCGATGCTGACCGATAAGATTGATGTTGCAGAACTGACCATTTCCGAGAAAGAGCAATTGACTTTTTGTCCTAAACCGTAGGTTAGAGGTAATTTCAATTCATTCCCAAACTCTTTCCAATTTTCAAAGATTGTAGAAAATTCTGGATTAGTTGGGCCGAGGCTATTAGCAAAGTGCAAATCGGGGTAAGCAGTTGCTAGTAATGCGAGTTCTCCAAGATTTTTTCGACGTACTGCACGAACAGGATAAAGGAATAGATTTTCAGGAAGATTGGATTTGTTTACATTTTTGAAACTTGGAAAATTAGGGGAAGAGGGAACGGCATTCGCAAGTAAATGAACCTTGCTTGGAGTACCATCTAGCATCTTTATTAAAAATTTCTGATCTCTCTTGTTAAGAGCTGCGTAATGAATATTTGAACCCGCCGGATAGGTTCGAGGATATATTTCTTTTAACGAAAGGAAGTTACCGGGCCTTCCATCTTCAGCAAAATCATGCGGTTGCAGAAGGAGCTTCTCTCCATCTTCAGCTAAAATCGCAATCGCTTCGGTAAGAGCAGGATTCTTTCCAAGCGAGTGATTGTGTACATGCCAAATGTCAGGCATTCCACCTAGTCCAGCTTTGGCTGAAAGTTTAAGTCTCTCAACTAGAGTTTGAGGATCAACTCCAGCAGACAGTGTTGCATAATCCAAGCCTGGAACTAATAAAGAATTTGATATGCGTTTTCCTGGGTATGCTCTTCCGGATAGAACAACCGAATCAATGGAGCTGTCCTCTTCAGACCAAGCTTGTAGCGTGTTTTCAATTACTTGAGTAACCCCACCGGGTTGAAGATGGTAATGGACGATGGCAACCTTCATCGTTCCAGATTGAAAGCTTTAGGAAGCCAGAGATGACCGGTTTGTACGATATCCTTCAATCTCTACCATGGGTGGTCGCTCTTCTTCAATAACTTGCTGAACAATTTGACGATAAGCCCCGTCTTCAACTTCAAAACGACGGTAAAATGTTTGCATATCGGGCAGGTGGTTGATTTTACCTTGAGCATGCAAACGGTTTATAAAGGTTTGCAGAATCCCAAAGCTCATTTTGCCAAGAGCGTTAGTTGTTTGATTGCGGTGTACGCGACGATCAAGATCGGTCTGCCCAAATGCTTCCAATCCAAATTTATCATAGAGATCAAGCAAATGAGAAGTCTCAACCCCGTATCCAATAGGAAAAGGGATTATTTCCAGCACATCCCTCCGGGCTGCATATTCTCCTGATAAAGGTTGTATGACATTGGTGAGTTCTGGATAGAAAAGTGAAAATAGAGGGCGAGTAAGAATTTCTGTTACCCGGCCTCCACCACTTGGCCGTAATCCGCTGGAATAGTTAAGTGGGCGGTCGTAGAAAGCCTTTACATATTGAATTTCGTCACGATGAATGAGAGGGGCAACTAACCCGTATACGAAACGAGGATGAATATTGGTAATATCCGCATCTACATAACAAATAATATCTCCTTTAAGTTGATGAATCGCTTTCCATAGGTTTTCTCCTTTACCCCGTTTGTCTCCAACTTCCGGTAAGATGTCGGAGGCTAAGTAAGTATCGGCACCGTAATTTCCGGCGACTTCTAGGGTGTTGTCCTGAGAGCCAGAATCGATAACCGCAAATTCGTCTATTAATGGATATCTTTCCATCAGTTCGGAGCGAAGAATTAATACCTCCTTCCCAATAGTTTTTTCTTCATTTAGGGTCGGGATACACAGGGAAATGGTAAGATTCTTCCTCTCTTTTTCCTCAACAAGCTTGAGTATGTCCCAGAATTCGCCGTGATGAAAAGTATTCTTTTCAAGCCAATTATTTTTTTCCAATGGATCGCTCATTCTTCGCATAGTCCTCCATCTACAGCTTGCAGCAATGAAATCAGTTGAGCTAATCCCGAATAAAGAGGATCGAGTTGTATGGTTTCATTTTCCTCATGGAGGTTTTGGGCGGTGGTTAAACCAAGAGTGACACCGGGATGACCAGCACGAATAAGTGCATTCAGATCCCCTGTGCTGGGGTCAACTTTTGGGGCAATTCCTGCTTCGTGCATTATTGAACGGGTTGTTTTTACCAGTGGGTGGGTAAAGGGAATTCCACAATTTTGTCGTTTCGCGACAGTTTCCATCTGTACATCGGTCCCAGTTTCAAGAGAAAATTGCTCACAAATTTCTAGCAGTAGATTTTCCAATTCGTCAATTACTTCATCTCCTTCGCTGGTGATTTCCAAACGCAACCGACCGGTTCGAGGCGAAGTGTTAAAACTTGATCCTGCCGTGAGCCCGCCAAATATCATTTTAGATTTTGGTTCTTTGGGTAGGGGAATTTCCATTAATTGATTAATCAATCTATTGAGATGGCTTATGGCACCAGCTGCTCCGAAACTAGACCAGTCATAGTCATTTGGAATATTTAAGGTTATCTCAGAACGTAAAGCTCCGAGTCCTGAATAACTAAGCCTTCCCAGGGATGAACCTTCAACACAGATTCCAGCCCGAACTGGTCGTCGCATAGTTTCCAAAAAACCACGGGCTCCTTCTAAATTTGCCCGACCCAGACTTTTAACATTTGCAAGAAGAAGCAAATCGTCTTTGAACCTAATATTGAGATGCTCAAGTAATTTTGGCAGTGCAACGACTGCAGCCAATCCAATGGCGTTGTCAGCGATGCCAGGTCCGGTAATATGATCGGAGCCGACTTCAAGAACATGCCTAGTTTCGGAGCTGAAAACGGAATCGGCATGCGCCATTACCAGGATTGCTGATTCCCCCGATGTTCCACGCAATAATCCGCTTGCGTTTCCGAATTCGTCAAGGGTGGGATCTTCCATCCCGTTTTCCCTAAAGCGATCGAGGGCAAGTCGGATACGTTCTTCCTCTCCAAATGTGGGGGAAGGAATTTCTCCAAGCAAAACTGCATCGGTCAAAAAAGTTTCCCGAATGGACCGGAGGCTGTCGATCTGATTTGGAATTTTCCTCAATAGGTCGTCTAAGGCAAAATCCTTAGTCTGTATTGATGTTGTCATTGTTGATACTTCATACGAAATTAAATGACCTTATGCTACGACAAACTATCCACAATCTTTTCTTCATTGAAAAAAAGGCTCGATTCTTGCATATGTTCACCCATTGAGTGAGTAACTCATTCACGATTTTATATCATGGCACAAAACATAGGATTTATTTCAACCCGTTTTGCGGGACAAGATGGAGTCTCGCTTGAGAGCGCTAAATGGGCAGAGGTTTTATGGGAAGACCGACATGTAAGCTATTGGTATAGCGGACAAAGTGATCGAGATCCTGACATAAGTTTTGTGGCGCCAGAGGCTTATTTCGGGTTTTCGGAAAACAAATGGCTCAATGATCGAATATGGGGAAAGGAGCAACGGGAAAGATTTGTCACCGAAAGAATAAGGGAATTGGCCGATTACCTGAAGGGGACTTTATATCGGTTTGTGGAGAAATTTGGGATAGATATCGTAGTTCCTCAAAATTGTTTGGCTATACCAATGCATGTTCCGCTTGGTTTAGCTTTAACAGAATTTCTCTCCGAAACTAGAATGCCTGCAATCACTCATCATCATGATTTCTTTTGGGAAAGGACAAGGTTTTCCGTTAATTGTGTCCCGGAATATTTAGATATGAGTTTCCCTCCAAAACTTACGAACATGCGGGATGTGGTCATTAACCAAGAAGCCCAAGAGCAACTTGCATTACGAAAAGGAAGTTCTTCGTTAGTCATCCCTAATGTATTTGATTTCGACAATCCGCCAGATCAGGCGGATGAGTATGCTGCGGATGTGAGAAGCGAACTGGGTCTTGCAGATGACGACTTTTTTATTCTTCAACCTACTCGCGTAGTTCCTAGGAAAGGAATTGAGCAGGCAATCAAGTTGGTCAGTTTATTGAAAGACCGAAGATGTAAATTAGTTATTTCTCATGAGGCGGGTGATGAGGGGTACGAATACTTAGGGATGTTGGAGCAACTGGCCAAAGAAGAGGGGGTTGACATGAGAATTGTAGCCCACCGAGTCGGAGAAGTTAGGCAAAGAGATTCGGAAGGACGAAAAGTATACACTCTTTGGGATCTCTATCACCATGCTGATTTTGTTACTTATCCAAGTATTTACGAGGGATTTGGTAATGCATTACTCGAAGCTATCTATTTCAGGAAACCCGTATTGATCAATCGATATTCTATCTTTATTAGAGACATCGAGCCTAAAGGCTTTCGTTTATTAACGATGGATGGATTCGTAACTCCATCACTTTCAAAAAGGGTGAAACAGGTATTAGAGGACGAGCAATTAAAAAAAGAAATTGTCGATCATAACTACGAGGTTGCCAGGCAATTCTATTCTTATTCAGTTGTGCGCAGCAACTTACGTGCTTTTATTTCCAGTTTTACCGGGTATTAAATCTCAACGAGGAAAATCTTAGTGACTAAACATATTTCCAGTTCAAAACTCAAGGTTATGCGCAGAAGGCTTGCTTCAGTCTATGGCATTGAAGAAGCGGATATTCTACTTGATCGACTTTATCGAATGGTAGGACGTTATGGTGTGGGTGCTCAGCACAATCAAAATGGAGCAAATCTTAGTGCTCGAGATGTTGTTCTGATCACATATGCAGATATGATAGTTTCAGAAGATCAAGAGGTGAGTCCTTTAAATGCACTTAAGGAATTTTGTACGGCTCATTTAAAGGGAGCAATTTCTACTATCCATATTCTCCCTTTTTATCCTTGGACTTCGGATGATGGTTTTTCAGTGGTTGATTACAGGGAAGTTAGTGATGATTATGGAACTTGGGATGATATTTATAAGTTGGGCGAAGAGTTTAATCTAATGTTTGACTTGGTATTGAATCATTGTTCTTCAAAAAGTCCTTGGTTTAAGGAATATGTTTCTGGAATTGAGCCTGGTCTGAATTATATTATGGAGGGGGACCCCAAAGCAGACCTTTCCATGGTCGTTCGCCCCCGATCTACAGCGTTACTTACTCCTTATCAAACTCGTAAGGGAGAACGCCATATTTGGACTACCTTTAGTGCGGACCAAGTCGATCTTGACTGGACAAGTCCAGACCTACTTTTTGAATTTCTGGATATCATCATGTATTATGTTTCAATAGGTTGTAAAGTTTTGAGGTTGGATGCGGTGGCATTTTTGTGGAAAAAAATTGGCACGAATTGCCTTCATCTCCCAGAAACCCATCAAATCATTAAACTAATTAGAAACTTCCTTGAGGTTGTTGCCCCTGATGTCGTCATTTTGACAGAAACCAATGTTCCTCATGAAGAAAACATATCTTACTTTGGCAAAGGGGATGAGGCACATGCTGTTTATCAATTTTCTTTGCCTCCGTTATTGCTTCACGGTTTGCTGAGAGGAACATCTGAGCATTTGACAAGTTGGGCAATGCATTTGTCACCCCCTCCCCGAGGATGTCATTTTCTTAATTTTACTGCTAGTCATGATGGAATTGGAGTTCGACCATTGGAGGGAATTCTTCCTCACGAAGAAATTCTTATCTTGGCGGATGAAATTCGCCAAAAAGGAGGATTTGTTTCAATGCGGAGGATGGAGGATGGATCAGAATCTCCTTATGAACTTAATTCTACTTACTTTTCAGCACTTTCTGACACTGAGAATGAGGATTTGGGAATGTCTCGTTTCCAATGTTCACAAACTGTTGCCTTATCAATGAAAGGAATCCCCGCAGTGTATTTTCATTCCCTTTGTGGAACGCCGAATGATTTGAAAGGCTATCAGGAAACCAAGCGGAACCGAACAGTAAATCGAAAAAAATGGAAACAAGATGAATTGGAACAAACTCTTGATGACCAGTCAACTATGCCTGCCGAGATTTTTCAGTGGTACTCTAGAGTTCTACGCATGCGGGCGGGATGCCCCGCGTTTCATCCGGATGCACCACAGGAAATTTTACAACTTGGAAACTCTGTTTTTGCTCTAAGGAGAGATTCTTTGGACGGTGGATTATCCGTATTCTGCCTTTTTAATTTCAAGGCGGAAAAAACAGAGATTAATAAGATGGATTCTTTACATAGTATATTTCCATCTGAAAAAGCTAGAGATTTAATAAGTGGAGGAGAAATTAACTGGACTGATTCAGGAGTTCTTGTCTTGCGTCCCTATCAGGCTCTTTGGCTAAGTTCGTCTTGAATCTTGTTCTTTTACCGAAGCAAGTAACTCAAGCTAAATGGTCAATTTCTGATCCTCGTGCCGTGCATATTTTAGAGGTGTTGAAAGTAGGACTTGGAGATGAAATAGATTTTGCAGTGGAAAATGGACCTCTGGGAAAAGGTAAATTAGAAACCCTTGGTGATGAGTTTCTCGAACTGTCTTTCAAATGGGAATCTCTTGCCAATAAAGCCTTTCTACCTGTTTGCTTGTTAATTGGTCTATCAAGACCTCAGACTTGTAGAAAGATCCTAGATCAGGGTTCCACGATGGGAGTCCAAGAGTTCCATTTTTTTGGAACTGACAGGGGTGAGCCCTCTTATGCATCGAGTCCCCTTTGGACAACTGATGAATGGAAGGTCAGAATCCGAAAAGGGGTGGAGCAGGCATTTTCGAGTTTCATGCCAACTTGCATGCTTCATCAGGATCTAAAAAGTGTTTTGGGAAATTTAACGACCAAAAAAAAATCACTGAGAATCGGGTTGGACAATTATGAAGGAACTAGCAGATTTGGGACCGATTTACTCTCCCCTGTTGAGACGGTTGAATTAGCTGTGGGAGCTGAGAGAGGATGGAGTCGGCAAGAAAGAAATTTACTCCGTGAGAACGGATTTAAATTACAGCACTTAGGAGAACGCGTTTTGAGAGTTGAGACAGCAGTTGTGGCAGCACTTGGAGTATTGGGAGCTGTAAGCTAAAATTAAATTGATTTAATTTGTTTTTTGAAAAATGTGATAAACAGGTGTCCCTTTCCTTTCTTTTCCCAAAGTTTTTATAAGGAGAAATCCATCGGGCACCAGATATTCTCCGCCCGGTCGCTCATGAAAAACAAGAGTCTTTGAATGGATGAAGCCAAAATCTGTAAGTTTTTTGAAAATGGGGGGGATCTGCTTATTTATTTGGGAGTAAGGGGGGTCAATGAAAATGAGATCAAATGGTTTGATTGGCTCTGACTTTAGAAATTCGTTTACATCCCGAATTTCTACTTTTGCGACATTGGAATTTAGTTCAGCACTTTTAACAACGCGATCCAAGTTATCTTTCAGTTTTTGTACAACCTTATGTTTTTTTTCGACAAAAGTTGCGGATTTTGCTCCCCGACTTAATGCTTCCAAACCATAGGACCCAGTTCCTGCAAAAAGGTCAAGGATACGCTTGTTTGAAATCTGTTCTCCTATGGATGAAAAAAGTCGTTCCCGATTGGCTTCAGTCGCAGGCCTTAAATCTTCGTCCTTTAAAGAACGCAGTTGGATTCCCCGTGCTTTACCTCCACTTATTCGCATAAGTTGTAATTACATTTTATAACAGGCGACATCTGTAAGAAAATGAAGTAAAAGGGATGATTTGCCAAGCGGAGATGAATGACATATCAAAGAAATATGTCACGTGTTATTCGTAGTTATTTTGATGGTTCATTGAATAATGTCGGACAAGAGTTTACGCTTAGTTCGGATGAGAGTTATCATTTGCAAAAGGTTCTCAGAAAAGAAGTGGGAGATACATTGGAAATATTGGACGGCATGGGAGGAGTAGGGAAAGCAGTATGTATTGAAAAAAATGACAAAAATTTCCGGGTGCGAATTGATAAAATAGAAACGAAGCCCTTACCAATTCCGCTTATAAGAATGCTCGTTTCCCTTACTAAAGTGGGTAGGTGGGAAAATATAATCAAACCTCTAACGGAGTTGGGTGCGAACCGCATTACCCCTTTGCTGACGGATCGTACGGAAGTTAGGAAGAATGAAAACTTCAACAATCGAAAGTTAGAGAAATGGAAAAAATTGGCAATTGAAGCATGTAAACAATCTGGGAACTTATGGTTACCGAAAATTGATCCGCCTGAGCTTTTATCTGATTATCTTTGCGAACCCAAAAAAAGCTCTTACATGGCAAGTCTTGCCGGGGGAGAAATGTTTTTTAAATTGGATCAAGGTTCAAGTAATATAGACATTTTGATAGGTCCTGAAGGTGGTTGGACACCACAAGAGGAAGAATTGGCAGGGAAATTTGGCGTAAGTTGCTTTTCTATGGGAAATAGGACTTTAAGGGCTGAGACGGCTGCTGTATCTTCTTTGGCGGTTGCACAGAGTAAATTTCTATCTTAATATAGGATACTGATGGCTGAGTTTAGTGGAGAGCAAAAGTTGCGAATCGTTCTTGAATCGATCCTTCGGAAAGTACCAAAGGAAGATCAGTGCAAAAAGTACGGAATTTCCGAAAAAGAATTTGATTCGTGGAATGATAAGCTAATTAATGAAGGCGGACAAATATTTGATGAAAAAGTTGGGAAGAGTTCATCCAACACTTCCCGTAAGAGGTCTTCGCTCAGAAAGAAATCAAAATATTTATTAATTCCAAGCTTGTGCCTTAATTTAGCTCTATTAATTTTCGCTATTGCCTGGTATCTACTTAAAGAAGTGGATGATTCAGGCTATGCCAGTGATCAAAATCTCCAAAAGACCAAACTCAGTTTGCAAGAAATTGAGCCAAAGATTTCTGAACAACAAGTCTCGCCAGACCCCGTACTTGACAGACGTGTACAGGAAAAACTGGCAATTCAAAATAATCCTGCCGTCGCACAGACTAACCCCGATGTTCTTTCATTTCCTGACAGTCCCATTAATAATGAAATTATTCCACCCGTTGAAGAAAGAGTAAGGGAAGTAAATCTATTAGGAACTGCTTATGAAGGATTGCATGCAGTTTATCTTCTTGATGCTGGAACCGATGAATTTAGGAAACCAGAAGATTATATGCAGTTCGCTAAGCGAGTTTCTGCGATTAAAGAATCCATCCAATCCCTTTCTTCCTACTCCTATTTTAATTTAGTTATGTTTTGGAATCTTCGAGAGGCTTCCGCTCTGGGAAAAACAATCTTACCTGCTACTGGTGAATACAAAAATCTTGCCATTCAATGGTTAGATTCATTGGGGAAAGACCCGTATTCATTAAAAGAAAATAGAGGTCAGTTTTACACGCAGGAACTATTATCTGCAAAGCCGATGGCAGGGGTTGTCGGTCCATGGTATGGTATAAACACCGCGATATCTTTTGATCCCGATTTAATTTTTGCATTTATGGGAGGAATCTCTGGTTATAAAGTTTCAAACATTCCAAAGTTTCACTTTAGTGGTTTAGGCATTGATCCATCTACTACTGCAAACTCAATCTCGGGCAGCTTCAGTCCTGATCAAAAGCAACCTATCTCCAACTATATTCGTCAAACTGCAGTTAGATGGCTCATGACTGTTGAAAACGGTGAAGACTTACCCAGAGATCAAAATAGTCTGGAGAACATGGCTATGACAAGGCTCGGCTTGAACGGTGATGTTTCATCAGTTTTCGGAAGAGTTGAGATACCATGGGGAAAATCATTCGAGAATTTCCTTAAATATTTGAATGTAAGTTTAGATGCCCTGCCTCAAGTGCATTTTTTTGTTTCTCTTTCAGAAGGTACCTACTGGCCGACTGGCTTAAAAAGCTCAATCTTGGAATTTGTCGATAGTTCAAGGGGTACTTTTTCATTAAATCCTTTGCTACCCTGAAAGTCTCTGGTTTTTCAGTTAGCCTGATAATATTACTTATTGGAGATTGTTGATCGTTGAATAGATTGAAAAAAATTGCGTTTTGTACTCTGTTTTTATTGGGTTTCACTGGTAATTTACCAGCACAAATACCCGAACAGTTAATTACCTTTTCCTTGTCCAGTGATATGAAGGCAATCAAGCCTGGGGATGAAGGTTGGCTATTGATAGATTTTGAGGTTAAGCCAAAATGGCACATGTACTGGAAAAATGCAGGGCAGTCTGGTTATCCCACTACCATTGAATGGCAAGGTGATGGAGCAGAGTTCGGTCCTCTTGAATTTCCTTCACCCAAGGCATATGAATTCTTGGAAATGGTAATTTATGTACACGAGGGAAATTTCACTCTTTTGTGTCCGTTTTCAGTGGACGATGATTTTAACACTGGGGATAACCTTATGATAAAAGGCTTTCTCTCAACTTTAGTATGTGATGAAGAAAATTGTATTCCTTTTGATGTTGAACTTTCAATAGAAATTCCAATTGGAAAAAAAAGTCAAGAGATCGCCCCCAATGCATCTAGAGTGAAAAAAGTGATGGAGCTTTGGCCTAAGCCAATGGATGTAGCACTTTCTGCGAGACTGGAATCAGATTCCATTGTTTTGCAAATTTCTCATCCATCTTTTGCTGAAAAGGATTCCACTTTGTTCTATTTTTTTCCAGAGGACGAATTTTTCGGTCATTCACTAAATCAATCTTTTTCAACGGGTACAAAAGGGGATAGCATAGAACTCGTTCTACCCGTAAGTGTTGAGACAACCATACCTAAGAACTTTTCTGGTGTTCTAACTCATCCAGAAATAGATTCAGGCTGGCTGTTAAAGTGGGAATTAGAGACCATCCACTATGGAGAGGTATCCAAGGTCGAATCGCCCCTGATTAACAATAAGGTAACGGGAGATGACATGGGCATGGGCATTTTACTTTTGATGCTCGGAATGGTGGTGCTGGCATTCGCAGTGTGGCTCTATGGAAAAGGGACTTCACCTACCGTTTCAAAGAAAAACCAGATGCGATATCGATTGGTTTCTATTATGATAGGAATCTCTGGCATTTGGATGGCTTTTCCAACGAAAGATTCGCCCTCGGAGAACCAAATCGAATGGGGAGTCTGGTCCCCGGAGATGGAGGAAAAACTGAAGAGTGAAGGGAGAGCGATTTATGTTGATTATACCGCAAGATGGTGTGCTTCCTGTATTGCAAATAAACGAGTTTATAACTTTGATGCGATAATCGATCTCTTTGAGCAAAAAGAAATTGTTGCTTTGCGAGCAGACTGGACGGATCGAGGTTCAGTGATTCTGGAGGCACTTCAATCTCATGGTCGTTTCGGAGTTCCCCTGAATGTTTTTTATCCTTCTGGGGAAGATGGTGGAATTTCTAAAACTCCAGTGATTCTACCCGAAATTCTTACCCAAAATAACCTCACTGTTGCCATTGAAGAAGGAAAAGTCTCCAACATCCCAGACGAACTTGGTTTTTCGGCAATCTTGGGATTTGCTGCACTTGGTGGATTGATCCTGAACCTCATGCCCTGCGTATTCCCAGTGATTGGTTTAAAGATTATGTCGTTTGTTAAACATGCAGGGGAGAAGCCATCGGAAATTCGGAAACACGGTTTGGTTTTTACAATAGGAGTTTTGCTTTCTTTTTGGTTACTGGTGGGGATTCTCCTTGGATTACGGGAATATTTGACAGACGACTTAGGTTGGGGCTTTCAATTGCAGGAACCAGTCTTTGTATTTATTCTGGCGGTTTTTCTTTTAATTTTTGCGATGAGCTTGAGTGGAATCTTTGAAATTGGAATGTCTTTTACAGGGGTGGGTTCCAAGCTTACCCGTACTGGGGGAATATCATCGTCATTTTTCTCGGGTGTGCTTGCAACAGTGGTAGCAACTCCGTGCATGGCTCCTTTTTTAGGAGTAGCAGTGGGTGCTGCATTGACAATGGAATGGTTGCCAGCATTTACAGTTTTTACATTTGTAGCCTTAGGTTTGTCTACTCCCTACCTTTTACTTTCTTTTTTTCCTCAATGGATGAGCCGGCTACCTAAACCCGGTCAATGGATGGATACATTTAAACAAGCAATGGCTTTTCCTTTATATGGCACCGTGGTTTGGCTAATTTGGACGCTACAAAGCCTCCTTTAGGGAAAAGTCTTGAAGGCAAGAAAACCTTATTAATTTAAGGGAACAAATGCTAGAGGGCTTCTTCGCCTTGCTCTCCTGTACGAATTCTAACAGCTTGTTCAACAGGTATTACGAACACTTTTCCATCTCCGATTTTCTCAGTCTTCGCAGCACGTACAATGGTATCGATCACTTTATCAGCCATATCGTCAGGAACCACGACTTCGACCACTACTTTAGGTAGAAAGTCTATGGTATATTCACTCCCACGGTAGATTTCAGTATGACCTTTTTGGCGGCCAAATCCTTTGGCCTCTAACACCGTCATTCCTTCAATCCCAATTTCTGAGAGAGCGTCTTTGACATCCTCCAATTTGAAAGGTTTGATAATTGATTTGATAAGTTTCATTACGAATTGAAATAGAATTAAAATTTATATTAGTTTAGGGTATAACCATTCTCCCCATGTCCCGATTGGTCAAGCCCCTTTGTCTCCTCTTCTTCGGAAACTCTGATTCCTCCAAGAAATGGAGAAATGATTTTAATGATTAAGTAGGTAGCAACTACCGAAAGAGCAATGGCTGCAAGACATCCTTGTGCTTGCACCACGAACTGTTCTCCTGAGGTGTAAATAACTTCAGTTCCGTCATCTAGTGTTTTCTTAACACTTAAACCTAAACCTCCGAAAGTTCCCTCAACTCCAATGAATGCAACCATAAGGGTTCCCAAAACTCCCCCCACGCCATGAACGGCGGCTACATCCAATGAATCATCAATTCCCATAGCCTCTTTTACTATGCTGCAGGCGTAGTAGCAAACGAGTCCAGCAGATGCTCCAATTATAATCGCCCCTAGAGGACCAACGCTACCCGAAGCTGGAGTAATTGTTGCGAGTCCAGCAATGGTTCCGGTAACGATACCAACCAATCCAGGCTTACCAGTTTTTCTCCACTCTACTATCATCCAAACAAGACTTGCAGTTGCTGCAGACAAATGAGTTACCAACATTGCCATTCCTGCACTGTTATCAGCTGCCCCTGCACTACCTGCATTAAATCCGAACCAGCCTACCCAAAGCATGGCGGCACCTGTCATGACCATTCCAGGGTTGTGTGGAGGCTTTAAACTACGGGGGAAGCCTTGTCTGCGACCCAGCATATATGCAAGAGTTAAAGCAGACGCTCCGGCAGTCGCATGAACAACTATACCGCCAGCAAAATCGATCACGCCCTTTTCTGCTAGCCAGCCACCGCCCCAAACCCAGTAGCATACTGGGCAGTACACAAGAATTAACCAAAGTCCGCTAAAAAGTATTACAGCGGTAAATTTAATTCTTTCCACAAATGCACCCACAATAAGAGCGGGAGTGATGATCGCAAAGGTCATTTGGAACATTATCCAAACAGTTTCGGGATGATCTCCATTTAAGTTGTCAATCGTAAGGTGCTTAAGAAAAAAAGCATCTGTTCCACCGATCCATGCTTTTCCACTTCCGCTAGTAAGTGATAAGCTGTAACCCACCGCAAACCACACGATAGAAGCAAGGCAGGCAATCGCAAAGCAGTGCATTAAAACAGATAAAACATTTTTCGATTGGACTAATCCTCCATAAAAAAGAGCTAAGCCAGGTAAGGTCATGAAAAGAACCAATGCCGTTGCTGTTATCATCCATGCCGTGTTCCCCGAATCCAAAGTCGATGCAACTTCGATTATAGGGCTTTCATTATTTAATGTATTACTAATGACTCCAGTTTTTACAGGAGCAACATCTTCTCCTGTTTGATTATTTTGTCCTTGGAGGAAATTATTCCAGAGAAAAAGGACTGCGAAGATGGCAAGGAATGTTTTCATTCTTATTTTTTTTTGATTTTGAGTATTATGCACTATGTGCTGAGAGCTCTTACTATTTCATGTATGCAAGTTTCTTGCCATGAATAAATTTAATCAAAAAAATGAAAACAATACATACAAATTAAGTACAATTAAGTTAAATTGGATATAATTTAAGCAAAAAAAAGGTCCGGTTGATTTCAACCGGACCTTTAACATGAAGAGTAGACTTTCTCTAAATATTCATACTAGAGAGCTTCTTCTCCTTTCTCGCCTGTTCTTATTCTTACCGCTTCCTCAATCGGTAGAATAAATACTTTTCCGTCACCGATTTTACCGGTTTGGGAAGCTCCCACGATTGCATCAACAACTTTAGTTACCACATCATCTGCTATTGCAATCTCGACTTTCACTTTGGGCAGAAAATCGACTGTGTATTCGCTCCCACGGTAAATTTCAGTATGTCCTTTCTGTCTACCGAAGCCTTTGACCTCGGAAACTGTCATCCCTTCAACTCCTATTTCAGAAAGTGCGTCCTTTACTTCCTCAAGTTTGAATGGCTTGATAATTGCCTTAAT
>MDTB01219096.1_pt1 | contig 16409 bp, 16 predicted proteins | sample 811161 | NCBI WGS metagenome assembly MDTB01 (sample SAMN05326650, study PRJNA326480) | marine metagenome | isolation source: seawater | place: Mediterranean Sea | collected 2009 | reverse complement strand
GAGGAAGCTAATAAAGCTAAGCCGATTCCATAGGCTGATGCAAGCGCAGCAATAGGAATTGTGCCTAACGGCATTAATCCAAAATTCATAGTGTAAACTCCATTAACTCTACCTCTAAAATCTGGGTCTGCCTCTTCCATTAGAAGCGCATTATTAAGAGATCTTCTTCCAGCATCTCCTATGCCTATAAAAAACATCATAATAATAATAATTAAAAATAGATTAGATAGCGAAGTAATTAGAATAGCAAAACCCGAGATTAATAATGCACTTATAAGTGCAATACCTCTTTTTCCTTTTTTTAACCCTGCAAAAATTAATGACCCAATTAAAGACCCTAATCCGATTATGCTAAGCATTAAGCCCACCGCATCTGCACCTCTAGAAAATAGCTCATCCATAAGTACAGGCATTAAACTTCTAAGCGGCATTGTTAATACAGTTGTCACCATTGCTATTACTAATAGCCATGAAAGAACTGAGTTTCCAACTATATATTTCAGACCTTCTTTTATTTGTTCTGTTCTAGATCCAGATTTACTCTTACTTTTATAGGTATTAGGCAGAAATTGATTAAATAATAATGCAAACAAAAATAGTAAACATATAAAAATATAAACTACTCCTGGCCCAAATAATGAATATAAAAAACCTCCAATTCCTGGCCCCAAAAAGGTCATTAGAGCCATCCCAGAACCGCTCAATGCAATTGCATTTACAATTAATTTTTTTTCTACTAAATCAGGAATTAGTGATTGTCTGGCAGGTACAAGAAAAGCCCACATCACTCCTTGTAATACTGAAGCTACAATTAAATGATAAATCGTTACAACTTCAAGAAAAATTGAAATAGCTACTATGGAAGCTAGAATTACCATTCCAAGTTGACCAAGTTGTATTATTTTTTTCTTATCAAACTGATCTGAAATAGATCCTCCAAAAATTGATAACAATAATATTGGGGGAGCAAATCCAGATCCAACTATTCCAACCGCTAAAGGGGATTTAGTTAAATCATATGCCAATTGACTACGAGCCACAAACTGCATATTTACTGAGGCCATCATAAAAAGAAGGCCTATAAAATATATTCTGAATGTAGGATCTTTGAATGAAGAAAAGGTTGAATTTATAAATGACATATGAACCTATCATATAACAAAATGAATTTCAGAAAATTTAAGAAGATATATTAATTTCTTTCTTGCTCAAGTAATTTTTTCTTTTTATTTACTCCACCTCGCGCACTATAACCCCCTAAACTTCCGTCAGATCTTATCACTCTGTGGCAAGGAACAAGAATTGGATAGGGATTTTTTGCACAAGCATTTGCAACTGCTCGCGCACTATTAGGAGAACCAATTAATATTGCAATTTCTTTGTATGTTCTAGTTTCTCCTGAAGGAATTTTTAAAAGTTCTTTCCATACTTTTACTTGGAATTTGGTTCCATTAAGTTTATTTGATTGCATTGATCAAGTCCCAGCATGTTTGCAATGCAATTTCTTCTTGACCTTCGCATAAAAGTATTACGTTTCCATATATTGCGTAGTTTCCATACTTGGGAAAAATTCCTGTTGCCTGAAGACCTAGGCTTCCTTTATCTACTCCACCTCCAACTTGCCTTCTATCTTTGCTACCTTCTTGCCAAGTTGCTTCATCTTTTCCAATTAAACCATCATTACCTGATACTTCAGCAGCCAATTCTTCTCCCATTGAAACAGCATCTTCGTGTGAAGAATAGATACGAATTTCAAAATCATTTGATTCGCCATTATTTTTCCAGAATCCAAACCAAGCACCATTTGCTCCAGGGAGTTCTGAGACGTCATATGTTCTATTTTTTTTATAACCAACTGAAGTGAAATCCTCTAAGCTAAATATTTGTTCCGAGGGAGTTATAACTTCTAATGATTCAGAATTATCTGATGAACCACAAGCAATAATTAATGTCGTAGTAAATATTAATAAAAAAAACATTGATTTCATTTTTACGCTCCATCTGATTTCTAAAATTTATTAAGAATCGAGATCTTTTTTATCCCAAAAATACAAAGATAAAAATATTGTTACACATATTATTATAGAAAATATGACCCAATGCCAACTATGTAAACCATTATTCAATGGGTCCCCGCCTTTATAGTAATAAAATAAAGATGCATATTTAATTACTCCTAGTGATTTTAAGAACGGCTCTATTGCATAAATTATGTAAGATATTATTGCTATTGTTGCTGGTAAAGAATATGTATGGGTTGATTCAAAATGCAGTGTTCCAACTGATATTGCAAGCAATCCAAAAGTAGTTGATATAAGGAACAATTGAAAGCATACTGAAGCAATATTTTCAATCGAAATAGTTAGACTAAAAAAATAAGCACTTATCAAAATAGCCAAAAATAAAGAGATAGATATCAGGAAAACTTTTACTATCAGTGAGGCTATTTTCTGAATTAAAAAACTACTTCTAGATATTTCTGTTGATAATACTATTTCTAATGTTCGCTTTTCTTCTTCTTTTTTAGTCGAACTATATCCAAAAAAAATTGCAAATCCTATGGTTACTAATGGAGCAAAAATTGTAAACATATCTGTATTTAATATGCCTTCAACAGTAGTTAAGTTAATTCCTCCTGGCCCACTGATAAAGGTAGTTAGTGGCTCTGGAATTTTTAGCCTATCAAAAATAAATTGTATTTCTTTTAAGGGGAGCTCAGAGACAGCGTACATAATAAGCATACAAACAAGAAAATAGGTTATGAATATGTATAAAATTGTCAGGAGGGAGTCTTTGAGTGATTTTAAAAAAATATTTTTAAGCATTGTAAAGTGTATGCCTTATTCTACTAAAGATCTTATTACTCTGCCGTATCTTCCAGATAATTTTTGACCATCTTGAACAGATAATTTCCCATTTACAAACACGTATTTCATGCCTTTAGAATATTTATGAGGATTCTTGTAGGTAGCATTTTCTTTAATATCTTTAAGTTTAAAAATATTAATATCAGCAAAATAATCTTTTAGAATCTCGCCTCTCTTTTTTAATCCAATTCTTTTTGCTGGCAAAGTGGTCATTCTAAATATTGCATCTGAAAGTTTTACTAATTTTTTTTCTTTAACAAAATTTTCAAGATATCTTGTATTTGTTCCATAACTCCGTGGATGAGGCTTTCCGGAAGATAAAGGTCCGGTATTTCTTAAAGAATTTCCATCAGAAGCAACGCAAATATTTTTATATTTAGCTATTTCATGAACATCATCTTCCTCCATAGAGTGTAATACGAAGGAGCCTTCAGATTTTTCATATAATCTCATTACTGCTTCTTCAGGAGTTGTCTTAAATTTTTTTGAAATTTCATATAAATTTAAGCCTTCCAACGAAGACTGTGCAGCGTAATCTGCTAAGACACATCCCTCAGCCCCATGAAAACGATTTATGAAGTTAGAGGTCTCTTTTTTTATATTTTCTCTAATATCTGCATCTTTCAACCTCTCCAAGGTTTTATTTCTTCCTCCCTCAAGGCTCCATCTTGGAAACATACATCCGCTTATTGGGGTGCTTGACCAATGATATGGATACTGATCTCCTGCTACATCAAGACCTTCTTTTCTTGCTCTTTCAATTCCTTCAATTAGCTCAATTCCTCTCCCCCAAAATTTTGGGCCAACAGATTTTACATGACTTATTTGGACCCTTACATTAGTCCTTCTGGCAATTTCTATTGCTTCTGCATGAGCAGGAAATAAACCACATGCATCATCGCTTTCAGATCTTATGTGACTCGAATAAAGTAGGTTATATTCGGAGGCAATTTTTGCAAGCTCCACTATTTCTTCAGTATGAGAATATGATCCTGGTGCATACCAAAGTCCAGTTGAGAAACCTAAAACACCTTGGTCTATAGACCGTCTTATTTCCTCTTGCATTTTGAATATTTCATCAGGAGAAGGGTTGCGAGCTTCCATCCCCATTACATAAGCCCTGAGGCTCCCATGACCAATTTGAGCTGCTACATTTATAGAAGGAATTTTATTAGATATTTCATCTAGCCATCCATTAAAATCATTCCATTTTATTTCTATATCAATTCCTTGCCTGTCCATTCTGTCTTGAAGTTGAGGTTTTGTGTTAAGTGATAATGGCGCACAAAAACTCATTCCACAATTGCCCATTAATTCAAATGTGACGCCCTGAATTAATTTACTATCAGCATCTGGGTCTATATTGAAAGATAAGTCACTATGGGTATGAACATCTATAAAACCCGGAGAAACTATATAACCTTTAGCATTTATAACTTTATGGCCAGAAATATTATCTTTTCCTATATAGTTAATCCTATCTTTAATAATGCCAATATTTAATATTTTTGGTGGCTTGTCTCCTGAGTAAACTTCGCCATCTTTTATAACAACATCAAACAATTAACTTCTATCCCATAAATCTTTTAAATTAAACGAGGGTTCCCATCCAAGTTGTTTTTTTGCCTTTTTATTTGAAAATTTATTATGTGGTAAATCTGCAAAAACAAAGTAGGTTTCAGTTCTGGAAGGAAGTTTATTAAGATCTATTTCTAGGGCTTTTTTTATAGCATTTGCTGCGTCTTCCCATCTTATACTAAAAGGAGTTAAGTCTGTCCCTCTTTGTTGGGGAGGCATTCCTACATTTCTTCTGCCTCCAAGAGTTAAGGAGTCATTATAAAAATTATAAAAAAGTAAAGTTTGAAGATACATATAAGAATTTTTTTCAGTAAATATTTTACATATTTCTTGCCCAAGTGCTTTTGTGATTGCATATAAATTTACACCAGGTTGAGGAGGGATTTCAGGGGGGATTTCAAAATCAAAATTTTCATAAGAAGGTCCTGCTGCTTGAAAATGCGGCCCAGTATTAATAATTCGAGGTATCTTATTTTCTTCTGCTGCAAGCATCATGTTTAAGTTACCTTTAGTATTAACATCAAAAGCTAGTATTCGGTCAGTTCTTAAAACAGATAAATTAACTATTGCATCTACATCTTTAGATACATCTATTACAGATTGAGTATCTGATATATCAATTTTTTTAAAATTAATATTAGTTGATATTTCTTCTAAATCTGTCTCTATAATTTCATGGTCATTTTTTAGAGCATCTGATACCCAGGGCCCAAGCATCCCATTTGATCCTAATATTAGAACTTTCATAATCTTCTTTCTATAGGGGTGTAGAATCCTTGTTCTTGCTTCCCACTTAATTTACTTAAATCTTCAAATTTATTTGTAAGGAATCTTTGACTTTCACTTTTGTTTTGAATATGAATAATTTCATATCTTTCATTAAAATTGGTATCGATAATTTTATTAACTGAATCTATTAATTCTGTTTCAGATAATGATGATTTTTCAGTTGCCTCAGCTTCAGAACTAGACAAAGGGAATCCAATTCTTAATAATATTTTTTGAAATGAAAATGTTCTAGCAAATTCTTTAAAAATTATTTCAGATAAATGCGAACTTAGAATATCAAGTTCAGTTGACGGAGTTGATTTCCATTTCTCAGTTACTGTGTAAGATTCCTTATATTCTTGCATTAGAGATAATGTACTTATCATGACTACTTTTTTTATCCCTGATTCAACACATGAAGATAAAATATTATACGTCTTCTGTGTTTTTAAATTTAAATCTTCAGGGGTATCACATTTATTAGATTGAGATTGAATTATTACACAATTAAAGTTAGATATAGAATCATTATCTAAAGAATCTCTTACCTCAATTTCGTGTTTATTTAGACCATTTTTTAGTACGGATGTAATTTTAGTATCTGTATCTGTAATTAATATTTTCATTATTTATTGATTTATCTTGTCTATCATATTTGTGCAGTTAATTAGCGCATCCTCTTCGTTATATCCAGGACACATCAATATCAAGTTATTATGAATAACATAGTTCATATACTTAGTATCTGGCGTTCCATTCCATGTATTATTTCTTCCACCTTCTAAGTGTACCCTTTGATTTAAATTTTCAGTCCAAAGTGAACAAGATTTTTTTATGCAGGCACCCTCTCCAGTTATATTTTCTGCGTATTCTTTGCCTAATTGAACTGCGTCTTGATGATTATTGTAAAAACGAACTTCATAATCTTCAGGGTCACCCAGATCATTTTTTATGAATCCGTAAAATGCTGATTTTGCTCCAGGCAGTTCTTCTACGTTGTATTCTTTACTTTTTTTAAAACCAATCTGATTAAAGTTTTCAATAGAAAATTCTTTTCCATCATCTGTTATTTTTTCAATTGGAATAAATACTTCTTTTTCTTCTGCACAAGAAATAATTAGTAAAAGAATTGTTAGCAGCATTATTATTTTGTATTTCATAAATTATTTACTCCACTATTTTGTATAAATTAATGTAAACTGAATTTCCAAATGAGTAAACACAAAAAGCCAAATTTAGTATTTATCATGAGTGATCAGCAGAGATATGATACTTTAGCTTGTTATGGAAATGACTGGATAAATACGCCTAGGTTAAATGAACTATCTGATGAATCTTTTGTATTTGAAAATGCTTATGTAACTCAACCTGTATGCGCTCCCGCAAGGTCGTCAATTATGACTGGATTGTACCCTCACACTGCAGGCCCTATAGTTAATAAAATTCCTTTAAAAAAAGATACTAAGAGCATTGCAGATTTAATTGAGAATGAATACACATGTGGATATCTAGGTAAATGGCATCTTGGTGATGATACGGTTAAACAAAGAGGATTTGATGAATGGGTTAGTGTGGAGGACCTATATAAAAGTAGCTATTATGAAGGCGAGTTGCCTTATAGTGATTTGCATAAATGGCTGGAATCAAAAGGTCATGTGCCGACAGGAATTGGCCCTACAGGAAATAAAGTTTTTTCTGATGAAGATAGGTCTATGATGCCTGAAGATAGCCAAATGTCTACATTTCTTTCTGAAAAGGCAGAAGATTTTATTGATAGGAATAAAGATGATTCTTTCGTGCTTTACGTTAGTACTTTTGAGCCACATTCCCCATATGCCGGACCTCTTGATGGAATGTACGACCCTGAAAAAATTCCTACTGGCCCCACATTTTTAAAAGAACCAAATGATGTGTCTAACATAAATAAAGCAAGATCTGCTTACCATTCCTCTTTTTTAAAAGGAGCAGATCAGAGATCTGATTATTATATGAATAATTATTTGGCATCTAGAGGTGAAGATTTTTCTACAAGAGAAGGATGGTTAAAGGCTAGAGCAGATTATTTTGCAAATATAACTTTAGTAGACAGGATGGTTGGAAGAATAATTGATTCATTAAAAAAGAATAATTTATACGAAGACACGATTTTAGTTTTTACAAGTGAGCATGGAGAAATGATGGGAGATCATGGCATGCTGGAAAAAAGAACCTTATATGAAGAATCATCCAAAGTTCCTTTATTAATCAAGTTGCCTGGGGTGAATGGTACTCAAAAAAAGATAAAAGGAAGCTTCGGTCATATTGATTTAGTCCCAACTTTATTGAGCCTAATGAATCAAAAACAATCAGATCATTTGCAAGGAGAAGATAAAAGTAAAAGCTTTGAAACTTTAAATTTATATGAGAATGTAGTAGTGGTTGAATGGAATGGAACTGGAGAAATTGATGATAGAAATTTAGGCACTGATGAAATAAATAAATTCAATAAAAATCCACGAAGATCAATAATTATAGATAGGATGAAGCTTAATCTTACTTTAAATGATGACGGAGAACTTTTTGATTTAGATTCAGATCCATTTGAAGAAAAAAATCTTTTTCATGATGAAAAATATACAGAAGTAATAGAATCAATGAAAAACAGTCTAATTAAATGGCAAGAAATTAATGAAGATTCATTCAGATTTGTATAAATGAGTATTTTATTTTCACCGTTAAAAATAAGAGAGATGCAAATAAAGAACAGGTGTTGGGTTTCGCCTATGTGTCAGTATTCTTCAGAAGATGGATTTGTAAATGATTGGCATCTTGTCCATTTAGGAAGTAGAGCTGTAGGAGGTGCAGGATTAGTGATGACTGAGGCTGCTGCAGTTTCACCTGAGGGTAGAATTAGCCCTAGTGATCTTGGAATTTGGAAAGATGATCATATAGAAGGCTTAAAAAAAATAACTAAATTTTTAAAATTTCAAAACTGTGTTTCAGCAATTCAAATAGCTCATTCTGGAAGAAAAGGATCAACAAAAAAACCATGGGAAGGTGGTTCTGCAATAGATAAGAAAAGTGGAGGGTGGGATTTAGTAGCCCCATCCCCAATACCTTTTGATAATAAATCATCTATACCAACAGAATTGCCTAAAGAGGAAATTTTAAATTTAATAACAAATTTTGCTGATGCAGCAAAAAGAGCTGAATTAGCTGGATTTGAATGTATTGAAGTTCATATGGCTCATGGATATTTAGCTCATGAATTTCTCTCTCCAATTTCAAATAAACGAACAGATGAATTTGGAAATAATTTAAAAGGACGAATGAAATTTCCGTTAGATGTGATTAGAGAAATTAAAAATGTGATATCCAATAAAGTGATTTTATTAGTTAGGATTTCAGCAACTGATTATGTTGAGAATGGATGGGATTTGCAGCAATCAATTGAATTTTGTGAGGAACTAAAAGAAATAGGTGTAGATTTAATCGATTGTAGCTCTGGAGGATCTTCGACATTGCAAAAATTGAATCCTGAACCTAATTATCAAGTCCCTTTTTCATCAAAGATCAGAGAAGAAGTTGGTATAAAAACCGGAGCTGTTGGCCTAATAACTGATAGCCATCAAGCTGAGGAAATATTAAGATCTAATCATGCAGATGTAATCTTCTTGGGAAGAGAATTTTTACGAAATCCATATTGGCCATTGAAAGCAAAGAAAGACCTCGACGGAGAAACTGATGCTCCTGATCAATATGCCAGGGCAATTTAATTTATTTTCTTAAATAAATTTTTTCTAGAAGGAATAGATTCCATAATTTTCAACCTACTCTCTTCGTTCATATAAAACCACTTTGCAATTTCGTTGGGTGTCCTGAAGCATCCTATGCAGTAACTATTGGATTGATCATATGTGCATATATTAATACATGGAGACTCTATTTTATCAAAGAAATCAAATGTCATTTATGCTTTTTGGACTGCTTCAATTAATGCTTGGATATAACCCATAGCAAATGCTCTTCCTCTATGACCAAAAGAAGTATCTTGGAAAGTAGCAGGAACATGATCATCTATAAAAAAACTATCATAACCTACCTCATGGTATATTTTCATTGCTTTATACATATCAACATATCCTGTATTTACAAATTCCTCTTTAAATTTTGGAACTTGCCCTGAAACATTTCTAAAATGAACATAAAGTATCTTCTTTCTTTCTCCAAAATATTGAATCATTTTGTAAATATCATCATTCATCTCTGAAAATGTTCCTTGGCAAAATTCTATAGCGTTAGAATCTGATGGATAAATTTCAATCAGCCTTTTATAGGCATCAAAACTTCTAAAAAGTTGAGGAATTCCACCCAAAACTGGCACAGGAGGATCACATGGATGTATTCCAAGCTTAATTCCTTCTTCTTCAGCAATTGGAGTTATTATTTTGATCCAATATTCAAGGTTCTCCCACATTTCTTCTTCGGTGTATTCCCTATCATGTGTAAATGGATAATTTTGTGCTACATCATCATCAAATGCTGTTGCTTCAGCTTCACCTCTTATATATTCTGGTTCGGTTCTCCAAACTTGAGATGGCATCCAGTTATATCCAAAAATAGGAATTCCAGCACGAGCAATATTTTTTATTGTATAAATCATATTTTCTATTTGCTCATCTCTTTTAGGGCCATTTAGCATTACATCTTCATAAAATTTAGTGGGCACATTTTCAAGAGCACTTAGTTTCATTCCGTAATTTTCAACAGTCCTTCTTAATCGAACTAAATCTTTTAATTCCCACCTATTGTTGTAATCGGGAAGATGATTTTCTTTATCATTATTTTGGTTAAGTAATATATCTGTAGCTCCATATTGCTGAGCAAACTTCAAGAATTCTGGCAGCGGCTGATGGAACTGACCTAATCCACATCTCATAGATTCTCCTTAGCTATTTTTTTCTATTTTAAACTTAATGGATGTTTTTGAGGAGTTCCTGGCTTTCTAGGATATTTTTCAGGCGTAGAGTAAATTTTTTTCCACCCTATAATTGAAGAATATTTTGTTGGGGTCATATAGAAAAATAAATCACCACCAAGCAATTTAACACTGTGTTCAGATGAAATAATTTCTTTAGATATATTCAGCCCTTTTATAGAAATTATCGAACCTCCTATTTTGGCAAATGGAAGAGTAATTTCAGCTAATGTTGATAAATTGGCGACACCCCTAGATAAAATTAAATCAAATTTTTCTCTGTAGGATTTTTTATGAGCTATTATCTCTGCTCTATCATTTATAATATCTGCTTCTAGGCCCAAGTCATCACAAGTTGAAGCAATAAATTCGCATTTTTTTCTATTTGATTCTACAAAAGTAAGTCGTAAATTATCATTAATTATTTTTAAAGGAATTCCTGGTATCCCTGCTCCACTTCCAATGTCAATAATATTTAAACTTTTTTTGTTTGAGGATAAATTTATAGAATCTAAAGATTTTATACTTTCGTTGACGAGAATATCTCTTATGCTATTTAAATCTTTCAATCCAGTTAGATTAAATCTCTTATTTGATTCATAAATCTTATTTGAAAAAAGTACTATTTTTTCTTCTTGATCCTTGGTTAAAGGGATATTTAAGTTCTTTTCTATTATCATTAGAATTAAATTATATAATTTTGGTAATTTTATGTCTGATGCATGTTGTGCTCCCGATGAGCAAAATAGAAATAATTTAATAAATACGCCCCCCAGCAGTATTAATCCGTCAAAAGAAGTTGCAGTAGCAATGAGCAATGTAAAAGGGGGTTGGTTTTCGATGGGCTCAGACAATAAAAATGTTTTTCCTGGAGATGGAGAAGGTCCAGTAAGAGATATATTTGTTGATGATTTTGATATATCTACTTTTTCTGTTTCAGTAAAAGAATTTAGTGATTTTATAGACCATACAAGCTACTCAACTGATGCTGAAAAATATGGATGGTCTTTTGTTTTTTTTGATCAATTAGAATCTGGTCATTTTGATGAATCTGTTCAGGGTGCACCATGGTGGATTAAGGTGGAGAATGCTTATTGGAATAAACCAGATGGAAGTACTAAAGCTATAGAAAGTATTCCTAATCATCCAGTAACCCACGTATCTTGGAATGATGCTAATGCTTATTGTGAATGGAGCAATACAAGATTGCCTACGGAGGCTGAATGGGAGTATGCAGCAAGAGGTGGTCTAAAGCAGAATATATTTCCTTGGGGGGATGAGTTTCTAGTTGATGGCGAATTATTATGTAATATTTTTCAAGGAAACTTTCCTAATGAAAACAATGACCCAGAAGAAACAAAATTTACTGTACCTGTGGATTTTTATAAGCCTAATAAATATGGACTATATAATATGGTCGGAAATGTATGGGAGTGGACTCAAGATTGGTTTTCTAGATATCACGATTTAGAAATAAATGTTAATCCTAGAGGGCCAGATAAAGGATCTACAAAAGTTATTAAAGGAGGTTCATTTTTGTGCCATGATAGTTATTGTAATAGGTATAGAGTTTCGGCAAGAACTAGTAATTCTGTAGATTCATCAACATCTAATATGGGATTTAGAGTTATAAAAAATTGAAATTTTTTTTTATTTTTTGTCTTATAGTAAATTTTTCAATTTTTTCATGTAATTCTGATAATGAAAAAAATCTGAATAACTTTGTTTTAGATGATCAGAAATTCAGTATATTTTCATATGAAATTAAATCAATATACGATCTATTTAAATTACGATATGGCTTTTCTGAAATAAGCGAAGAACATAAACAAATTAAAAATTTATTATTAGAAGAGATATATGAAAATGATTTGAATTTTATTTTTAGAATTATATTTCCATTGCCAGAATTTACCACTGGCTATTCCCCAAAACTATTGGTTATATCACCTAGAGATAAAATATTTAGAGAAGATGAATTGCTTTTAATACATAACTTGTCTTTGGAAGAAATAAATAAAATCGAAGAATCCATTATGTCTGAAATTGGATATTCATCTGTAGTGGTTAATATTGGAGGGGTTGCTGCATATCCATCAATCATAAAAGAGACTGATAACTATGGAGATTTGTTTAAGACACATGCCCATGAATGGTTGCATCAGTACTTGATTTTATTTCCTTTAGGTAGAGCTTATTTCAAAGATACAAATATGAAAATTGTAAATGAGACCCTAGCTAATATTTACTCTGAAAGACTTTTTAATAACGTGTGTTCTAAAAAAATTAAGCTTCAAGATGTTATTTGCAATTCTAAAAAAAATATATTGTCAGATAAATTCAATTATCAATTGTTTATAAAAAATTTAAGACTAGATGTTGATGAGTTACTTAAATTAGGAAAGATAAATCAAGCCGAAAAACAAATGGAATCCGCAAGGGCTGAATTAGAAAGCAAGGGTTTTTATGTAAGAAAGATAAATCAAGCTTGGTTTGCGTTTAATGGGACTTATGCAGATTCTCCTGCTTCTTCAAGTAATATAGATCAGGAAATCGAATCATTTATAGATTCTCAAGAATCTCTTGGAGATGCAATTAAAAAGCTAAGAAAAGTAAAAAATTTTGAACAATATAAAAATCTTATCTCTAAAAAAAAATAACATACAAAAAAAATTAATCTTAGTGATATAATAATTCTATAATGATTAGATCGACTATATTAAAGCTAAAAAACAACTTTGTTTACAGACCACCTTCTGGTGATAAAAATAATGAAGAACCTTCTTTAGAGGAGTTATTAGGGAAACTTAATCTTAAGATTCCTAAGATACCTGGTTTAGGGGGAGGCTCACCTTTTCTTGGATTTATTATTATTGCTGTCATCGGAGTATTGTGGCTTGCGTCTGGTGTGTACACGGTATCTCCAGATGAAAAGGCAGTATTAAGAACTTTTGGTCAATATGTGTCAACTACCGATCCGGGATTAAGATGGCATTGGCCAGGCCCAATAGGGAATACAGACATTGTTGCTGTGACTAAAACCAGAAGAATGGAGCTTGGTTTTCGAGGATCTGAAGTACAGGCAGGTATTTTTCAAGAAGTCCCAGCTGAAGCTAATATGATCACAGGAGATGAAAATATTGTAAAAGCACAAGCAGTAATTCAGTATCGAATTTCTGATCCAAAAGCATATCTTTTTGATGTAGATGATCCCGGTGAAGGTGATAGAGAAATTGATGAAGGTCAGCCAGACGGAAAAACACTCAGGGATATTGCTGAAACTACTCTTAGGCAAGTCGTAGGGTCTAGAAACATTGATGATATTTTGACTACAGAGAAAGAGGCAGTACAACAGGAAGTCTTAACCCAAATGAGAGAGATAAACGATTTATATAAAACTGGAATAGATGTTCAGCAAGTTCTATTGCAAAATGTAAACCCACCTTCTGAAGTACAAGATGCTTTTGAAGATGTAGTAAGGGCACGAGAGGATAGAGATAGAATTATAAATTTAGCTGAAGCATATCAAGCAGAACAAATTCCATTAGCTCAAGGTAAATCAGCACAGATTGTTGAAGCTGCTGAGGCTTTTAAGGAAGGTAGGCTTCAAATAGCTCAAGGTGAAGCAGCAGGATTTGAAGAACTCTTAAAAGCATATTCTCTATCTAAAGATGTAACTAGAACAAGACTATACCTTGACGCAATTAATGATATTTTACCGAGAGTAAAGAAATACGTTATATCTGATTCAGCTTCTGCGCTACCACTTCTTCAACTTGATGGAAGATCTGGAGGTATTGAATAAATGAGAAAGACGTTAATTCCATTAGTAGTAGTTTTAATATTCTTGTTCATTGGATTACCTCAAGTATTCTTTGTTGTTGATGAAACTGAATTGGCTATTGTAACTAGATTTGGTGCATTTCAAAGGGATCATCAAAGTCCGGGTTTAAAGATTAAAACTCCTATAGTTGATAATGTGATTAAATTTGATAAAAGGCTATTAAGAATTGATGCTCCGCCTACAAGTCTATTAACTAAAGATAAGAAAAATCTTGTAATAGATGCTTATGCAAGGTATAAAATTGTTAATCCTTTATTATTTTTCCAATCAATTGGTAATGAGTTACAGGCTGAATCTAAGATAGGAGATATAGTTAATTCGAGATTGAGGGATGAAGTTGCAAAAGATGATCAGGAAGAAATAATTTCTGAGGTTAGAGAAGAAATTATGGGTAAGGTTACAAAAGCAAGCAACCTTGTTGATATAAGTAGGCAAGAAGCAATTAATTTGCCTAATGGATTGAATGACATTTCTGTAACGATTGAGCTTGTTTCTAAAACTGACATATCTGAATCAAGGCCAGCCAGTTCACAAGAAATTCAAGAGCTAGCCTCAAATCCATCTCCACTTAGTATAGAAGGATTTGAAGTTAGATATAAGTTGCCTTTACAAGACGTATTTGGTGCAGAAATTATTGATGTGAGAATAAAAAGGGCAGACTTTCCAGATGCAATTCAGAGCTCTGTATTTGCTAGAATGCAAGCCGAAAGAGAGAGAATTGCTGCTGGTCTTAGAGCTGAGGGGGCACAGAGAGATGCCGAAATAAGAGCTAATGTTGATAGGCAAGTTACTGTACTAATTGAAACAGCACAAGGTACTTCTGCAAGATTAAGAGGTGAAGCAGAATCAGAAGCAATAGCAGTTTTAGCAGAATCTCTTAATAAGGATCCTGAATTATATGCTTTTAAGAGATATCTAGAAACTTATGCTAAGTCTCTAGATGAAAAAGATACAATTGTTCTGTCGTCAGATAGCCCTTTATTTAAATATCTTAAAGACCAAAGCGTTATAGAAGACTTAGATTAATAAAGCGCACTTTTAATATCTGTAAAATTAATTTTTAGCTAATTCTATAAACCTCTTAATCTTTTTTAAGTCCTTGATTCCGTTAGTTTCTACTCCAGAAGAAGTATCAATCCCATAGGGTGAAAAATTCTTTAATAGAGATTTAATATTTTCAGTATTCAATCCGCCTGATACTAATACATTTGTAAGTCCTATAACATTTTTAGCTTTGTTCCAATCAAATTTATTCCCTGTTCCACCAAGTTTTTTTTCATGGTAACTATCTAGGACTACATAGTTATGTGATAATAAAGCTCTTTGTACATATTCTAGAATCTGATTAGGGTTATCTGATTCTTTAATTCTTATTTGCCTTATAGAAGGAGTACTAATATCAAAATCCTTTTCACCACAAAGTTGAACCATATCTAAATCAGTTTTATCCAAGACTTTATTGATTTCAGGTAAATCCTGGTCTCCAAATAAACCAACAAATTTAACTTTTGTGTCTGGGAATTTATTTTTAATATAATTTGTTATCTCTAGACATTTATTAAGAGATATTTCTCTTTTAGAGCCTTTTACAAATATAAATCCAATATAATTTGCATCATATTTAACAGCTGCTTCTGCAGCTTCAATAGTTTTAATCCCACAAATCTTTATTTGCATTTTTTTACGCTTGATAATTGCTTTATATGACCTTGAATATCATTATTGATTAATATAGATTCTCCAATTAAAACTGAATCTGCGCCAGCATCAGCCATTCTTTTAACATCATCTATGTTCTTTAACCCACTTTCTGCAATTAAAATTTTATCTTTAGGAACTTTTGGAGCTAGTTTTTCAAAAACATCTAGTGAAGTTTCAAGATTATTTAAATTTCTATTATTTATTCCAATAATGTTTGCGCCATATTTTAAGGCAATATCTAACTCTTTTTCGTTAAACACTTCAACAAGAGGTGATATGGAAATTTCTGCGCACAAATTTAAAAATGATTTAACCTTATCCTCTTCTAGTATTGAAATTATGATTAGGATAGCTGAAGCACCATTTGATGCTCCTTCTAAAATTTGATATTCATCAATTATGAAATCTTTTTGTAGGATTGGTGTATTTGTTTTTTTTCCTATTTCACTTATTTTTTTTAGATCAGAAATTGATCCGCTAAATTTTGTTTTTTCAGTTAAGATTGATATTGCAGATGCCCCATTTTCAATATAATCGGATGCAAATTTTTCCAGGTCAAGATTTTTATTAATTTCTCCAGCTGACGCAGAAGACCTTTTAATTTCAGCGATTAGGGCAATATCAGAAGAATTGAATATTGATAAGAAATCAGCGACTGAATTATTTTCAATAGATTTTTTGATTTCATTAATTG
>MDTB01091986.1_pt1 | contig 16410 bp, 12 predicted proteins | sample 811161 | NCBI WGS metagenome assembly MDTB01 (sample SAMN05326650, study PRJNA326480) | marine metagenome | isolation source: seawater | place: Mediterranean Sea | collected 2009 | reverse complement strand
GGCGCCGGTAGCAGCGTGATCACTAAGGCAGTTGAGACCACTGTTATTCCCAATCAAACTTACACTGCGTCAACTGTTTTCACTTATGATACTACCAAGACCGTATCGGTGACTTGGACCCCGGGTGCTTGGACTCTGAATGCTGCCAGTGTTACAGCGTACTCCATGCCTTTCGGTAGTAGTGTCGGTCAGTTCCTTTGGGTAACGAACAAAGGCACTTCCACAGGCGCTATTACAGCGACCGTGACGCACGGCGGAGTTTCGTCTGGACCCTACTCACTTGGAAATGTCGGGCCCAAGACTTCGACTTACGTGGCGACTCTGTTAAGTGATGCTCTCGCAGCCGATAACGTTGTTGTGACCGGGGGCAGGGCTAATGTACAGATCGACGTGACATCGCCAACTGCCGATATCGTTGTGTCCGCTGGCTATAAAGTGATAGCTGACAATGACAGGCTCCCCGTTGAGACATCCGACACGATCCTGAACGCGGTTACCGTGGCAGGGACAATTACCGACACAGATGATTGTGCAACCGTTCACACGACTCCAGCTGAGAACCAGTTGCAGATTCTAGCTACGGGTGCTGCCGCGATTAAGGCAGGCACCGCGTCAGCTGCTGGTAAGATTACTCAGTCTATCGCATTTGGCTGCTCCGCTGGTGGTGGGTCTGTTACGACTACCACTGTAGCTAAGTAATCATTTGATGTAAGAAGTTTCACAGAAGCGTTTAGAACGGGTCCGTTGGGGCCCGTTTTTTTTAGTGGGTGCTAAACCGTCTAAAAATACATCCGTTGTTCGATCAATGAACACAGTGCCATAATGTGCTTGTTATCAGCTAAAATGCGCAAGTGTTTCGATGGCATGGAGAGCGGTAAACGTGAAGACTATGACCCCCCTTAATAATATCGTTGTCCTAATAGCTGAAAAGATTTTCGCTCTCTTCCTTTCGGTGGGCGTGGTAGTGGTGCTTGCTCGCTATCTTTTGCCGGAACAATTTGGAAGGCTGAACTTTTTTCTTGCGCTCCTCTCCCTCACCCTACCCGTCACGGCGCTCGGGTTAAATAGCCTTTTGAGCCGAGAAATACTTAAGTATCCAGACAAACGCGATGCGATGATGGGTTCCTCCCTTGCAATGCGTTTTATAGCCGGCATCGTCGTCACAGGTTGTGCCATGATAATTGGTCCATATGTTCTAGATTCAGGAGATCTTGAGTTATTTATTTTTTTACTCGTCTGCAGTGCTTTTAACGCTTGCGCCGTGGTCGACTTCTGGTTTCAGGCTCAGGGCATTAACCACTATGGTGGCCTAATTCGGGGTGGAGCTCTGGTGGTCTTTAGTTCTCTGAGATTAGCGGCGGTCTGGCTTGGTTTGGACCTGTCCATCTTTATTTATTTAATAGGATTTGAAATGCTCATCATTAATTTGATGTATCTTCTAACCTATCATAAGCTCACGAGCGGATTATCGGCGCTACAATGTACTTTGGTCGAGTGTCGCCGTCTCTTTAAATCTAGCAGGTGGTTGTTCCTTTCAGGGGTAGGTGCGGTGATCTATCTGAAAGTCGATCAGGTAATGCTCTCATACATAGTCGGAGATTACGAGGTTGGAATATATGCGGCTGCAGCACGACTCTCTGAAGTTTGGTATTTTATCCCCCTAGCGATTGTGACGGCGTTTTTCCCGCAGTTGGTCGCCGATGAAAAATTGGATGGTCGTCAATATCAGCGCTCATTACAAAAACTGAACGATCTGTTGTTTGTCTTGGCTTTATCAATTGCGGTTTTGGCAAGTTTTTTCTCGCATGACGTTATTTTATGGATATATGGGTCGGAGTACAAAGCATCTGGGGTAATCCTCATGGTCCATATTTGGGCTGCTGTGCCGGTTTTTATGCGTGCGCTGTTGAGCAAATGGTTTATAACAGAAAATTTACTTCGCTTGTCACTGCTCAGTCAATCATTGGGCGCAGCGGTAAACGTTGTTTTGAATGCCTTTCTTATTCCACACTACGGTGGTTTAGGTGCGGCCTATGCTACTGTGGTAAGTTATGTGTTTTCTGGATATGTTATTTTATTTATGCATAAATCGCTTTGGCCAATGCTGTTTATAATTACGCAGTCTATGTTGCTACCATTTCGAGCGTTTCGATATGCGACCAGTAGTATCCCGCCAAAGACGTTGAGGTGAGGTAGCACAATGCTTAAGAAGCTAATGAAAAAAGTATTGCCCAGGACCATAATAGACTTGCTGCTGATAATTATTGGCACCATCGACATACAATTATCTGCAGTTGCATCGAAATCTCGCTTCTTGTCCGTGGTCTATTATAGCATTTTCAGCTGGGAATTTTCTCGAGAGATGCAAGCTGTACTGAAGGCGAAAATTAGCTATTCCCAATCTCTGAGTGGTGCAAATCCAACGAGCTTTCTGCTTAGAAGAAATATTCATCGCCTTGAGAAGGGTTTGATCATGAGGCCTCGACGAACCAACTTCGGTGAGAGCTATGTCGCAGAGACCGTTAACCATTTTAAGCTCTGTTTAGAGCGCGAGGTATTGACCGACTCGGAGTATGAATGGACCGTCAACGTCCTAAACGAGTACTTCGTATCCGTTAAGTCGAATGCAAGCATAGCCGAGGCGAGGGCGCTGTTCGAATCACTTGGTACTCAACGACAAGTCGTTAACAATCTGCCTGAAAGTGAGTTTAAGCCAATCAAATATTCATCTCTGAAACAGAGTCCAGTTGATATCGTTGCCTTCAGAAGATTATGTGATCGTCGTCACTCTGTACGCTGGTTTGAGGAGAGACGCGTACCGAGAGACCTTGTTGATCAGGCGATCGAGGTTGCCTTGTCGGCTCCGAGCGCTTGTAACCGGCAGCCTTTTCGGTTTTTTGTGACGCATGATCCGGATAGAGCGCGTCAGCTAGGTGCCATCCCAATGGGGACCAACGGGTTTAGTCATAATTTTCAATGTCTGATGGTCTTTGTGGGGGATCTATCGGCATACCCGTTTGCTAAGGACCGTCACATCATCTACATAGACACAGCTCTGGCCGCTATGCAGTTGCAATTGGCACTGGAAACACTTGGATTGGCGTCTTGTGCCATCAATTGGCCAGATATTGAACATCACGAGCGTCTGATGTCCAACGAACTTAACCTACTCCCTCATGAGCGACCAACATTACTCCTTGCAATTGGCTATGCTAAACATGATGCGTTGGTTGCTTTCTCCGCAAAAAAATCGATTGAAAACACCGTTGTGAGGGTCACTTGATTGTCGAACTGAAAGGCGTTGAGTTTGAAAATAAGGGCTCACAGCTGATGCTCTTGAGCATCATAGAGTATCTCAGGAGGGAAAAGGCGGATGTAAAATTTGCTCTAACGGCTTCAAAGTTTCTGCCTAAAGAGCACTTTAATACTATCCCCGCATATAAGAAACTCGCTTTAAGGAAAAACTGGTTGGATTTGAATACCCTAAGTTACTGGATCCCACTGGTGGTGCGAAAAGCGTTAATCCGTATCGGTTGGATTCTAGAGGCAGACATAGATATGGTAATTGATGCTGCGGGCTTTGCCTATTCAGATCAGTTGCCCTCAAAGATCCGAATCTACCACCTTACGAACGAGCTCTCTCGTTTTCACAAGAACAAAAAATTATATATGTTCTTTCCTCAGGCATTTGGACCCTTTCATGATCAGACAAACCGCCGAAGGATTTCTGGTAACTTCAAGAAGGCGACGATGATCTATGCTCGGGAACGTCAGTCACGCGAGTATATTGAAGAAACGACCGGGTATATTAATAACCTGTCCCAAGTAGGCGATTTTACAAACCTTATGAGAGGAGTCGTTCCCGATTGGTTTAGTAAGGACGGAAAGATGTCTTGTATAATTCCAAACATTCATATGTTGAGCGCGAAAAACACCGACAGAGCCTGGCCACAAAGATATGAAAAATTTCTTCTGGAAACAATAGCGTGTTATCAGAACAGGCAAATAAAGCCATTTTTCCTAAATTTCGGTGGTGAACCAGATCGTTTGCTGATCGAAACTCTGAACAAAAAACTCAGCCAGAAGCTGACAGTAATCGATGAAAATGATTCCAGATTAGCGAAGGGAATTATTTCAGCCTCGGACGCAGTCGTTTCCTCACGGTATCATGGGTGCGTTAGTGCTCTGTCGAATGGTAAGGTTTGCATAGGAGCGGGCTGGAGTCATAAATATAATCTGCTCTATGAGAGCTATCATGCTGAAGAGTTACTGGTTCCCGCTACCTATGATGTTATGATTTTGGAGAGGCTGATTGATCTCAGTTTAAGTGTGGATGCCAGTGTGACACAGAAAATCGCCGCTAGAGCGGATATTTTAAAGGAAGAATCTGGCAAAATGTGGTCTGAAGTTTGCGCGCTCATAGAGGCCGGCGATCGAATTCGGAGATGAAAGACTGGTGCTGATTTTTGGTATTAGGGGCAATTACTTGGCTATTGGCGGCGTCGAGAATTCAATCCGAAACTTGGTGAATGTGTGTATCAAAAGAGGCATAGCTGTGACGCTCGTTTGCAGGGAGCCATTGCAAGGCGAGCAAATGGAGGTCGACCAGTCTCATGCCCCTGAAAATATAAACCTCGTCTATTACCAAGATGAATTTTACTCTCATAGGTTGGACAGACTTCTTTATTTTTTCAAAGGAGGGCGTGGACTGACCAAGCTGTATCAAGAATTATATCTAAAACATCCGAAGGCGGCTGTCATAGTTCGAAACCACTCCCATGGTATAGCAGCTAACGCTGCAGGCTTCAGAGCAGTCCGCTATTTGGTACCATCGGTCGTCGCGAACCAACTGTCTCAGGAGCTCAACGCCTTGGATCTGACAGACAGATTATTAATGCGGCTAAAGATATGCATGGATGGGTATCTGCAGACTCTATCTTTCCATGCACTTGAGCTCTTCGTCTTTAGCGAATCTATGAGGCATCAAATAAGAAAAAGAATGATGATACACCACCGTGAGAAGCAAATTAATCTGGTAAAGCCGGGAGTCGACTCTGAACGATTTAATAAGCCCACTCCCACAGAATCTGCCAGCCTCCGGAAAAAATTAGACCTCCCCATCGATAAAAAACTTCTTTTATTTACTGGTCGTTTTGTCCAGGCAAAAGGATTAGTTTATGCGATTGAAGCTTTGAGTTTTCTCCCCGAAGATTTCCGACTTGTCTTGGTGGGCGAGGGAAAGGAAAGGCAAAATTTGGAGCACGTGATTCAGAAAAATGGTCTCCAGAAAAGAATATTGTTCAGACGCGCTTCCGCGAGGGTGGAAAATTATTACCGCTCATGCGACCTGTTCATAATGTCCTCGTTGTACGAACCGTTGGGACAGTCAGTAATAGAGGCTGCAGCCTCCGGGCTTCCAATAGTGGCGTTTCATAAACAAACGGGAGTAGACACGGCTGCCCATGAGATGGAATTCAATGGCGTCATGTTTTATGCTATGGAATTAAGTGCTCGGGCATTGGCTTCAGCTATAGAAAAAGCACTTTCAGAAATAAATGAGAAGACGAAAGCTATAACGGTTTCAGAGCTCAAAACACTCTATTCTTGGGACACTTTGCTGGACAGTCTATGCCGATAAACTTTCTAGCTTTGTTAATTTCCAATTAATAAAATTCACTGATGAGTTATTTTGTGAGACACTTTGTTTTCGGCTGGCCCCCTTTTAAATGTTCTTGTTTGCCAGGGCCGTCGTGCGGTTCTAGAATGTGTTTTTCATTGATCAAACGCCAGTAAATGCTAGTCTCAGTGAAAATTATTGTTTTCACATTCTAGAAAATAATTATCAGTTTGTGTTTGAGAGTATACATCTGCTCTACGGGCTGCATGCCACCAACGGCGCATAAAAAGTATTGAACAATATCTATAATGACTGAGGTTAAATACATAGCTGTCCATTTATTGAACGACTTTAGTGGCAGTCCAAGAGTCTTAGCTGATTTTTGCTCGGTTAATCATATCCAATCACGGTCATTGACGATTGTGACTAACGGTGGAGAGGGTTTCCTCAAACAAGGTCTAGGAGATATAAACAAAATTTGGTACCCAAAAGTTGGCCATAAATTGCTTGCTCTTTGTTTATATTTTTTCGCACAAGTGCAGTTATTTTTTATCGTTATTTGGCTTTGCCGAAAAAACCACTTCGGTAAAACAAAGCATGTGGTTATCAATAACACCGTTTTAAGCCTCTCATCAATGATCGCAAGCCGTCTTATGGGTGCCCTTACAATAGTGTACATTCACGAATTTTTAACTAAGAATGCCTTGATCAAGAAAGTGTCTGAGTTAGTGATACGCTTCGCAGCAGACGAGGTTTTGTTGGTATCCAACATTTTACTAACTCGTTATCAACTGGGTGGTTGCCATACTACGATTCTGCCTAATGGCTTGCGTTCTGACTTTATTACCACTTCTCAGCCCGACTATGACTCCAAATTTCATCTGGGTCAGATTCTGTTTGTTGGTTCTGCGAGAATACACAAGGGGATCGATGAGCTAATAAAAATAGCTGGAAGACTTCCAAAACTGCGATTTGAGGCGGTCCTAAATTTTTCTGATCGCGAGCTAACGCTCTTTATGAATAGGAAGACACTTCCTGAAAATCTGGAGTTATTTGCGCAAAATTATGATCTACAGAAAAAATATCAATCGGCTTTTTTATTATTGAATTTATCAATACCAGATCAATGTGTAGAGACTTTTTCGCTAACAATCCTGGAGGGCATGTCTGCCGCGTGTCCCTGTATAGTGCCCCCAACGGGCGGTCATTTAGAGTACTTCGATATCGATGCAGGTTTGTCAATCGATTCGCGTCAAACTGACAAGATTGTTGATTTTATATGTAGATTGCAAAATGATCGAGCCCTATGGCAGCGTTGCGCACACAGTGCTTTTCTTGCCGCTCAGCCGCTGTCGTCAAAAGTGTATTTTGATCGCGTTGATGCTTTCTTGATCGAAGCGAGTCAAAGAAAATGGAGAGATGAGACATTCAGAAGCAAAAAATGAAGCTCGCAATAGTCGGAAGCGTGGGAATTCCTGCGACCTATGGGGGATTTGAGACTCTTGTTGAGCACCTTGTAGAAGATTCGAATTTTGAGTTTATGGTTTACTGCTCAGGAAGGCATTACAAGGAGCGACTGTCAGTCTATAAGAACGCCAAATTAGTGTATTTGCCTATCAAGGCCAATGGATTAATGAGTATCTTTTATGACGTCCTGTCTATACTCCATGGTTTAATTATGGGCCACAAAAGGTTCCTGATACTCGGCACCTCTGGGGCGATTTTTATTCCCCTAGTCCGATTCTTCTGTCCTGGTGTTAAGATGTTTGTGAACATAGATGGAGTTGAATGGCAAAGATCTAAATGGCATGGTCTTGCAAAGGCCTTTCTCAAGCTATCAGAAGGGATAGCAATCAAATATTCACACTCAGTTATTGCAGATAATGATGCGATCGCAGACTATATTATGGAAGTTTATAACCGAGATTGCAGAATTATTGCCTATGGTGGTGATCATGCTGTGTTTGACACTGGTGAGAAACACCATCTTCAAGATATAAAGCTTAATAAACCCTACGTGCTCGCTATTAGCCGGATTGAACCCGAAAACAATGTACATGTTGTTCTTGAAGCGTTTGCAGAGAGCGGTAAAGCTCTGATTTTTATCGGCAACTGGAGTTCCACAGCCTATGGCAGAGACTTGTTTGCACAATATAAGGCTTACTCTGCTATCAGCCTTCTCGAACCGATATATGATCAAAAAAAACTGGCTGTTTATCGGTCAAATTGTCGGGCATATGTGCATGGCCATTCAGCCGGTGGTACAAACCCATCTCTTGTGGAAATGATGCACTTTGCCCGACCGATAGTGGCCTATGACTGCCCATATAATAGGGCATCGATGGAAAATCGGGGGTCCTACTTCAGCAACTCTGAGGAATTAAGCAATCGTCTGAATGCTCTGAAAGTGAACAATGATCAGGAAATGAGCGCTATTGCTTCAAGAAAATATACATGGGATATTATCCGGCAACAGTACGCTGAGTTATATACATAAGAAAAAGTTTTGCTTTTTTAACAATGTTTCAGCACATTGACGGAAACGACCCATGTTTTATCGAGCAGAGATAGATGGCCTTCGCTCCTTAGCGATTCTTCCAGTAATTTTGTTTCATGCGGGTTTCAGTGCTTTTAGTGGTGGATACATCGGCGTTGATGTGTTTTTTGTTATAAGCGGCTATCTTATCACCAACGTGATTCTTTCCGATCTAGATACTGGTTGTTTTTCTTTTTCAGACTTTTATGAGCGCAGAGCAAGAAGGATACTGCCGGCACTTTTTTTTGTGGTCGTCGTGTCTTTTTCTGCGGCTTGGTTTCTGCTGTTACCTCCATATATGAAGGATTTCTCTCAAAGTTTGGTGAGCACATCGTTATTCTCGTCAAATATCTTATTTATGCTGCAGAACGACTATTTCGATTCTTCAGCGCACTTGAAACCCTTGTTGCACACGTGGAGTTTAAGTGTTGAGGAACAGTTTTATTTAGTTTTTCCCGTAACGCTTGTATTGCTGACAAAAGTGGCACGACTCTTCGTGACCGAAATGTTGATGATTATCGCACTCTGTAGTCTGGCACTCATGCTTTGGTTAATTTCGAGCCACCCATCTGCAGCATTTTATTTATTCCCGGCTCGTGCATGGGAGTTGTTGATGGGAAGCTTCGCAGCCATTTTGCTGAAGAAAGGTTGGTTGAAAAAACCGTCCAAGGCGCAATGTTCGCAATTTTCGGCGGCCGGTTTGTTTTTAATACTTTTATCAGTCTTTTTGTTTGATGATGCAATTCCCTTCCCCAGTCTATGGGCACTGTTACCAACTACAGGAGCGTTTTTAGTAATACTCTTTGCGGTTCCCGGTGTATGGGTCAATCGGTTGTTATCCCATCGTGTTTTGGTTTTTATAGGACTCCTAAGTTATAGCGCATATCTGTGGCACTACCCTTTGTTAGTTTTTTCAAAGCATGCACTGATCGAGGAACTGGATTCACGTCTCAAATTAACTTTATGCGGAATAACATTTTGTCTTTCTTATTTATCCTGGCGTTTTATAGAGAAACCATTCAGAAACAGACAGTTCCTTGCAAAAAGAAGTGTTGCTATGTTCTCAGGTTTTGCACTGGTGCTCCCGTTGCTGCTTGGATTTTTGGGACACTTGAATAAAGGGTTCCCGGATCGCGTTCTGTATGGTGAGGAGCTATCTCTGCTTGATAAAGCTCTTTCCGTTAACCATGGGTTAGCACGCGCGTGCGATAGGGAATTCTCTTTGGTTGATGAATGTCTCCATGGCTCGGCACCTGTGGCTGCGCTCTGGGGGGATTCTTATGCTATGCATCTTGCTGCTGCGATTGCCCACAGCAGTACGGATTTGCCCTTCAGACAGCATACGCTTAGTTCTTGTAGACCAGTGCTGGGTCTGTCAATAGTGGGCGGAGAGCATACGAATGCTTGGGCAAAAAAATGTATCGCTTTTAATGATAGGGTGTTTGACTGGCTTGAAAAAAGTCCGCAAATAGAGTTAGTGATTATATCGTCTCAGTTCCTTTTTTCTTCGAAAGAAATGTTAACTCGATTGGGTCGAAAAAACTACGACAATTCGGTGGTGGAAAGGCATTTTGGTGACACGCTTCTAAAATTGACGACCCTTGGTAAAACAGTCATTTTGGTTTCACCGACACCGGGTAACGACCGTGATTTGGGGCTTTGTCTGGGAAAGGCAAAACTTTTTGGTTATCCGTTGTCTGGGTGTGATTTTCCTGTGGCGGATTTTTCCGAAGATGTGCTGGAGGGACTTGGATTATTGAAGCGAACTTATGACGAAAGGGTATCTTATCTCTGGTTAGATAAGCTAATATGCCGAGCGGGCGCGTGTTTTACCTCAGACAAGGATATATTTCTTTATCGGGATAAGGGGCATCTGAGCAATGCGGGTTCTGCACACATGGGTGAAAAATTTGATATCGCAGGGTTATTACTCAATGAACTTTAACTCTGCAGTTTTTCTGGATTGCTAAAGATTCCACGTTATTATCTACATGGTTGTCTAAAGGTTGCGTCATGAGGATCTTGGTTACTGGCGGTGCTGGTTTTATTGGTGGTGAGGTGGTGAGGAAACTGCTTGCCTCCGAGGGAACTAGCGTCGTTAATGTTGATAAGCTAACCTATGCTGGAAATCTGGAGTCGTTATCAAGTTGCAAAACCCATCCTCTTTATTACTTTGAGCAGGTAGACATTTGCGAAAGAGATGCGTTAGCCAAGGTTTTTGAGCGTCATCGGCCCAGTCTGGTTATTCACTTGGCGGCCGAAAGCCATGTCGACAGGTCTATCCAGAACCCCGAGAATTTTGTTAAAACTAACATACTGGGTACTTTCAACTTGCTGGACATAGCTAATCAATACTGGACTAGGCTCAAAAAAGAGCAAACCACTAGGTTCAGATTTATCCATGTATCAACCGATGAGGTGCTTGGTGACTCCAAAGAATCATGTGATTCATTACCGAAGACAGTACCCTACTTTAATCCCTCGTCGCCCTACGCAGCAAGTAAGGCAAGTTCCGATCACTTAGTTTTAGCGTGGCATAAGACCTATGGATTTCCGGCAGTAGTCACCCGATGCTCCAATAACTTTGGTCCTTTTCAATTCCCCGAAAAGTTTATTCCACATATGATCCTAAATGCCCTTTTTGGGAAAAAATTGCCAATTTATGGGGATGGTCAGCACATTCGCGATTGGCTTTATGTCGAGGATCATGTTCAAGCCTTGTTAAAAATAGTTAAAAATGGAACTATCGGTGAGACATATAATATCTCTGGGTGTAACCGTTTAAAAAATATTGATCTAGCATACAAGATATGCGGCATCCTCGAGGACTTAGCGCCAAATAAGCCGATAGGGGTTAAACATTATCGTGATCTTGTGAGTTTTGTTGATGATAGATTAGGACATGACCGCTCTTATTCGCTCGACGCAGAGAAGATTACAAAGGAATTAGGCTGGCGTCCAAGTTATTCTCTTGATTCAGGATTGAGGAAAACAGTTGATTGGTATTTAAATAATAGGCGGTGGTGGCAACAAACAATGTCTTTAGGTTATGGACTTGAGCGGCTAGGACTCCATGGATAACAACGTTTACAAGGGAATCGTTTTGGCGGGAGGCTCAGGTATGCGCCTTTATCCCATGACAAAGGCGGTTTCCAAGCAGTTATTACCTGTTTATGACAAACCAATGATTTACTATCCGATATCCGTGCTAATGCTGGCGGGCATCAGAAATATTCTTGTGCTTACAACGGAGGAGGACTCGACAGCATATCAACGATTGCTTGGCGATGGATCTCAATTTGGAATTTCTTTCAACTATGCGACTCAAGCAGACCCAATGGGTGTTGCGCAAGCGCTTCTTATTGGGGAGAAGTTTATCTCTGGGAGTAATGTGGCCCTGGTTCTCGGCGATAACATCTTTTATGGCCATAGGTTCTCGGAGTACCTTAAATCGGCGGTCGACCGAAAAAATGGGGCCACCATTTTTGGTTACCACGTAAAAGACCCAGGGCGTTTTGGCGTGATTGATGTCGATTCCAATGGTTTAGTGTTATCAATAGAAGAAAAACCAGAGTGTCCCAAGTCTAATTGGGCTGCCACTGGTCTTTATTTTTACGATAACGACGTAGTAGGAATTGCAAAGAACGTGTCTCCATCCAACAGAGGAGAACTTGAGATTACAGACATTAACAGGGCTTACCTAGAGCGTGGGGATTTGTGTGTGGAATTATTAGGCCGCGGTTTCGCATGGCTGGATACCGGCACTCATGAGTCACTTCTTAATGCGGGCCAATTTGTGCAAACCGTTGAACAAAGGCAAGGGTTAAAAATTGCGTGTCTCGAGGAAATTGCGTATTCTCAAGGATGGATCTCAGATAAGATTTTGTTTAAACAGATTGAATCCCACAAAAAAACAAGTTACGGAGATTATCTGCAAAAGTTAGCGAATGAATATAAATGAGGATTCTCACTACCAGTTTGGTTGGGTGTGTAACGATACAACCGGTCGTTCATGAAGATGTGAGAGGGTTTTTTTTAGAGACCTTTCAGGCGGAGCGCTATGCAAAGGCGGCAGGAATACATAGCCCTTTTGTACAAGATAACTTCTCACATTCGCATAAAAATGTTCTCAGAGGACTTCACTTCCAGAGAACGCGACCTCAGGGAAGATTAGTGCGCGTCGTCTATGGTGAAATATTTGATGTTGTCGTTGATATCAGAGCAGATTCAGCTTCCCTTGGAAGCTGGGAGTCGTTTATTTTATCGGACAAAAATCATAAAGAACTTTGGATTCCTCCGGGGTTTGCTCATGGCTTTTTGTCGTTATCGAAATCTGTTGGTCTAGAATACAAATGTACTGAATACTATGATGCTAGTGACGAAGAATGTATTCGCTGGAATGACCCTGAACTCGGGATACCGTGGCCAGTAGATGATCCGATTCTGTCCGAGCGAGATGCCGCAGGGAAAGACCTTAAAGAAATTTTGCGATGAAAATACTTGTACTCGGTGCTCAAGGTCAATTGGGGCGTTGCCTTATAGATCAGTTTAAAGATACACAGCATGAAGTGATTTTTTGTGCTAAAGCGGAAGTTGATATTACTGACTTTTTACATACAAAAAACATTATTTCAAAGCTAAGACCGGATGTAGTCATCAACTCGGCCGCTTATAGTGCTGTCGATGACGCCGAGTCAGAGCCTGAAAATGCCACCCTAATCAACCAGAGAGCCGTTTTTAACATTTCTGAAGTGTGCCGCAAGGTTGGATCATGGTTAATCCACATTTCGACAGACTATGTTTTTGATGGCAATTCTTCTGTGCCTTATACAGAACAAGACCATACCTCTCCTTTAAATAGATATGGCTTGTCAAAGCTTGGAGGAGAGTTGGCGATTAAAAAATCTGGATGCAAATATATAATAATAAGGACAGCTTGGTTGTTTAGTGAGTATGGTCAAAACTTTATGAAGAAAATTTTTGATGATGTTAGAACTCGCACAGAAATGAGGGTGGTATCCGATCAGGTTGGCTGCCCAACCTATGCACAAGACTTAGCTTCGGAAATAGTAAAAAGCGTACTAGGATCTGCGCTCTCGGTTAGCAGAGTTGGATTGTATCATTATTGCGGTCATCAACCTTGCTCTCGATATGAGTTTGCCAAGCGGGTGTCCATCGAGGCAGCCGAGTTTGGCTTTGAGAGTTCACGAAACCTCCTACCGGTCTTGACATCAGACCTCATAACTGCGGCAGCCAGACCGGGTTATTCGGTGCTCAATTGCGGTAAATTTATATCTACATTCGGTAAGCCGCTGTCGGATTGGCGGTTGGGCTTAACTTGTGCTCTAAGGAAAATCACGAATTGAGGAACTCGTTTTTCCTTCATCTTGTTTTCGATTTGTAACTTTAACTCTATCCATGCTTCAGCTATCAAAGGCGCCAATCGCTAATGATGGTTCTGTCATCTTTTCGTTTCCGATATTGGATGGCTTATGCTTAATATGATCTGTTATATTATTCTGTGGGAACCCAGTCAAACTTAGCTTTAGGGGAGTGACTATGAAGCAAATACTATTACTATTCTTATTACTTGTCTTGGGCTGTTCGCAAACGGATGAGGCAAAATTGTTATCATTGGCGAGGCAAGGGGATGCCGTTTCACAGTACCGTTTGGGTACGATGTACGCGAAAGGTGAAATCGTTCAGAGGGACCTTGCCGAGGCGATGAAATGGTATCGCAAGGCTACCGACCAAGGACTCATTCAGGCATCCTACAATCTCGCGCATCTTCTACATCAGAGTGATCTCGAATCTGACCGAATAGAGGCTATAGCACTTTACAACGATTTGTCAAAGCAGGGACTTGCTGAAGCTCAATTTAATTTGGGACTGATTTATATGTCAGCGGATGGCGTCCAAAAGGACGAAAGGGAAGCGTTAAGATGGATGACTGCTGCTGCCGAACAAGGCTACTTGAATGCTCAAGTTAACTTAGGGAACTGGTATGGCACGGGCCAGGGGGCCACACAGGACGACAATCTGGCCTTTAATTGGTATCTTAAAGCCGCTAAGGGCGGCTCCGAAAATGCAAGGATTGTCGTTGGGGGCCGGTTATTTCAGGGTCAAGGAACTGCTCGAGATAGAGTTCGCGGTTATGCTTGGTTGTTGACCAGTGATGCGGATGTGGCTAAAGCCTACCAAGAGGGAGCTCGATTGGAGATGTCGGATGAGGAGGTCGATAAGGCAATACAATTGTCAGTCAAATGCAAGACCTCCAACTATCAGCTTTGTGAATGATCTGATCTGTATTTTTTACTTAGGTGGACGGTGTAAATGGAAGTTACTATTGACGATGCCATTTTAAAAGGTATCGAAGCCCACAGAGGAGGGGAATTTGACGAAGCCGACAGATGGTTTTCGGCCATACTGACAGTCAATCCTTTGCATCCTGATGCTAACCATAATTTAGGTTGCGTAGCAATTGATGTTGGCCGGCCTGAGGACGGCCTAGCATACCTTAAGACCGCGGTCACGGTTTGTCCCGAAGAGTGCCGATATTGGATTAGCTATACGGTAGCGCTGATTCAATCCGGAAAGATAAGCGAGTCTCGTGATGCCTTGGCTCAGGCAAGAAAAAATGGGGCGCCTACACGAGTTTACAATGATTTACGAAGACGGATTAAAGAAATAACAAGATCAGGTATAAAAGATCAATCTGAAAATCAGTTGGACAAGGCAATTCATCATTACAAGCAGGGTAATTTCCTCGAGGCGTTAGAGTTATCGCGGCAGTTCGCTTCAGAACACATCGAGTCTGCACAAGCCTTAAATATTATGGGAACTGCGCAAGGCGCTCTCGGTCAATGGTCCGAAGCAGCACAAAGTTTTCGCAAGGCAATAAAAATTCAGCCCAAAAACGCTTCGATTCACCTCCATTTAGGAATTGCCGAAGGGCATGCAGGTAATTCAGAGGCTGCGATTGCAGCCTATCGCCGAGTGTTGGTTATCAAACCCGATTCAGCGGATGCCCTGAGTAACCTCGGTGCCATTTTTGACAGCTTGGGTCAATTTGATCAGGCAATCGATTGTTATCGTAGAGCTTTGCAGATTAATCCTGCGCATTATGCAGCATGGAACAACTTAGGAGCTTCGCTTTTTAAAAAGGACGATTTTGATCTTGCGATTGAGGCTCATCAGAAAGCCATAGAGATTAAGCCCGAGTATGCTGATGCATATAATAATCTGGCGAATGCCTTCAAGAAAAAGGGAGACAATAATTCAGCGTTTTTGAATTACAAGAGATCAATTGAGATTAACCCGAGGTCCGCTTCTACCCATAGCAATTTGGGAACGTTGCACCTGTTACAGGAGTCTTTTGATTTGGCTGTCGAATCTTTCAGAGAGTGTTTGAAGCTGGATCAAGATTACCACGATGCACGATACAACTTAGGCCTCGCTTTGCTCATCAAGGGGGATCTAAAAGGAGCGGTTACAAGCTTTCTTGATGATGTGGTTCTGAATCCGAACCCTAGGAGGGGCTGGACGGCCCTCGAATTTCCTCTCAGAGTCGCTAGATTGGAGGAAAATAGTTATGTAGATTTGCGCCGATTGGTCGAAGAGAAAACTGATGTTGCATCAAACCAACTTGAGATTTCCCTGCTTGACTTTACATTGAGTATGGGCGGTGCTCAGGCAGCATATTTCTATGGCGAAGCACTTAACCAGATGAAATCTGAGCAGGGATGCCAGGTTTTGAACCCATCTTGGTCAGATAATATGTTTGTGTCCGCTGATGGTTCTGTAACAGATATTGTGTGTCTATTGCACTTCGGCAGGAGTGGTACGGGTCTTATTCACAGCCTTGTCGATAATCATTCTCAAGTTTCTACTTTGCCAAGCATTTACTTTAGTCAGTTTTTCGAACTTTCCACTTGGCAAAAAATCATTTCGGGCGGATGGGAACAAATGGCAGATCGCTTTGTAGAGTCGTTTCCCGTTCTTTTTGACGCAAGGGCCCCTGATCCCGTGCCCGATCTCAATGGGAGACATGTGACTTGTTTAGGAGAAAAAGAGGGGATGACTACCGTCGGTGAGACTGGTGATGAGTTTTTGTCTCTAGACAAAAATAAATTCCGAAAGGAACTCGTCAAGCTTATGTCAAACCATTCCAAGCTCGATGCACTTGGTTTTTTTCGGCTTGTGCATTCGGCTTATGATAGAGTTCTAGGAAGTGATGATGAAAAGAAAGTAATTTTTT
>MDTB01187245.1_pt1 | contig 16412 bp, 16 predicted proteins | sample 811161 | NCBI WGS metagenome assembly MDTB01 (sample SAMN05326650, study PRJNA326480) | marine metagenome | isolation source: seawater | place: Mediterranean Sea | collected 2009 | reverse complement strand
GATGGCACTGACACCCTTCCCTTTTTGTCTAATTTGTTCTCGTAACTTGACAAAAACATATTTCATCTTTCTTTCAAAATCTCCCAATTCCCTTTATGTGGGAATTTATGGGATAGTATGGGTATATTTAATTGTAGTCAATACCTATTTATTTGTGATTATTTACTTAACATCTAAAGTGTGAATACAAAACATGAACATTTAATAGGATTTGCTAGGCAACCTTTAAGCCGGGTTCTGTCATTTAAGATGTCATTTACCTAGGTTTAAGTTCACACTTAAACTCGAGCGACTAACCCTGATGACTAACTAAAGACTGTTTTTAGCTTTCGCAGTGTCATCTCTTTTTAGTCTTGCTCCTGATGGGGTTTGCCATGCGTTTTTTGTTACCAAAAAACCGGTGTGCTCTTACCACGCCGTTTCACCCTTACCTTGATTAGGCGGTTTATTTTCTGTGGCACTATCCCTTAGGTCGCCCTAGCCAGTCGTTAACTGGCATCATGTCTTTATGGAGCCCGGACTTTCCTCTAATTTCAACATAGTTGAATATAGCGACAATCCAGTTGCCTAGCATTTATTGGTATATTCTTAATAATGTGGAAATCAAGCTATTTTTCAATTTTTAGCTAAAAACTCGCTTATATTAAGGGTTTCTTGATCTATTATACCGTTTACTTTCCTTGACCTATATCTTCTCTGAAAATTTTTAATTATTTTTCTTTTAAATTTTGAGTTCAAATATCTATAGCCAATTTTGTTTAAATTTTTAAAAAATAATTTGGATCGAGGTACGAAATAAACATTGTCTTTTTTTGACAATTTCTTTGGATAAATACCTATACCTTTTGATGATAAGTATTTCCAAGGAAACTTTTCACCGGGATCGATCTTTCTTAACGGTGATATATCAGAATGACCTAAAACATTTTTTTTCCCTATGCCATATTTTTTAATTAAATATTTGCAAAGTTGAATTAATTTTTTTATTTGTATCTTGGTAAAATTTTGATATCCGAAGCGATGTCCTTTATTTACTAACTCAATCCCAATAGAATTTTTATTCAGGTTTTTGTACCTTCCCCACAAGGATTTTCCAGCATGCCAGGCAATATTTGCCTCTTTCACAAGTTGAAATGTTTTTCCAGATCTATTTATAAGGTAATGACAGCTGACTTTAGAGACAGTAGAAGTAAGTCTTTTAATTGATTCGCGTTCAGATTGCATTCCGGTATAATGTATGATTATTGTTGTTACATTTTTGTGAGGTCTGTTAATTTTATCAAAGTTTGGCGAATAAAATTTGGTAATTTCCATAAAAAAAATATATAACATAAAAAATGGCTCTAAAACCCATAAAAACTTTTATATTTTTAGCAGCATTCTTTTTATTCTGCTCATCAAACTCATTTTCTGAGGAAAAATATACAGCAAATGAATGTTTCGAAAAATTAAGCAGAGGAACACTTAAATTCAACATGGCTTTGGATAAAGGGATTTTTAAACCGATAGCAAATGGTTATAGGGCTCTGCCTGTTCCATTGAGAACGGGCACTAGCAACTTCGTAAATAATTTAAGATCATTGCTTACTTTTTCAAACAATATACTTCAAGGAGATATCAGCGGTGCTACTAACACAGCAGGAAGATTTGTTGTTAATACAACAGTTGGAATTTTAGGAGTTTTTGATCCAGCAACAAAAATTGGCTTTGAAAAAAGATCTAGGGAAGATTTCGGACAAACCCTAGGTGTCTGGGGTGCAGATACAGGTTGTTATTTTGTATTACCTATTTTTGGACCTACAACAGCTAGAGATGCTGTTGGCTTGATCGGTAATGTATTTGTTGATCCAGTATATCAGGTAACTCATAATACTGAAACCGACATGGTTGTTGGAAATGATAATCTTCAAGAGCATAATTATTACTATTATAGAGGTACTGACGCTGTAGATTTTAGATCAAAGAATATTGAGTCTATTGAAAGCTTAGAAAATAATTCTATTGATTTTTATGCATCTCTTAAAAGTCTTTATCTTCAAAATAGAGCTCAAAAAATATCAAACGATCCAATTGCAAATAAAGAGCAGGACGACAGCGATTGGGAAGAAATTGACAATCAATAAAATCTAAATTATGAAAAAGATTTTAGTATCTTTTCTTTTAGTTCTAGTCTTAAGTGCCTTGAGTATTTCGAAAACTTTTTCTTATAGTTCAGATCCAGAAAAATTTATTTCTGAAATTATTGAAGAGGCTAAATTAATATTAAATAGCCAAGATAACAGAGATGGTAAAGCTGAGAAACTTTCTTTAATTGCTCTTAAAACTGTAGATGTAAAGGGTATTGGCTATTATACCTTAGGAAAAAAAAGGAAGGAAATTACTGAAGATCAAAAGAAAAAGTACGAGGTTTTGTTTGAAAGTTATTTTTTAAAAAGTTTTACTTCAAGATTAACTGATTATTCAGATCCTAAAATTAGTGTTTTGTCCGCAGAAAAAGTTAATGAGAAATATACAATTGTAAAAAGTATGTTACTAAAAACTGATAAAAGACCTGAGGTAAAAATTGATTGGAGAGTTTATACTAAAGATCCTGAAAAACCTTTAATAAGAGATTTAATAATAGAAGGTTTAAGTTTAGCAAGAACACAAAAAGAGGAGTTTGCGTCTATATTGAGTAGTAATAACAATGATATAAACGCTCTTTTTAAGACATTAGAAGAATTTATAAATAAGTCTAAGTAAGATTTTGAATATTTAAATATTTTTGCTACTTTTGTTAAAATTTCAGATTAGTTGGTGGGCCCGCCAGGATTCGAACCTGGGACCAATACATTATGAGTGTACTGCTCTAACCAGCTGAGCTACAGGCCCTTATAATTAATGTTTTACTAATAATCTCACTTAAGTTCAAGTTTTCTAAGCACTTGGTATTCATAATTTAAAGCATATACTGCAATTAATTTTAGATTTAATTAATTTAAAAAAAAAATAATACTAAAAATAATGAATTTAAAAATAAAATTTTCTCTCTACTTTTTTAACTTGTTTCTTTTATCTGCATTAATTTTATTTGATCCTAGAGGCAGTGTTATTAGTGAGCCTTATTTACAAACTTTATCATCTTTAAGTATTGCAATATCATATGTATCACATGATTTTAAACAATTTGTTGGCTCAAAAGAAGTTTTCAATATTTTAAGTGAAATACCATCTATTAATAATTATTCAACAAGATATATTTTCTTTTTAAGTGAATATTTAACAAACTTTAACAACATAGATCATGTTATTGATTATAAAAATATCATTACTCAAAAGATCAATGAAGCAAAAAATTTACCAATTGTTAATCCAAATGATATTCATATATATTTTGGTGATTTAGGCTTTATAATTTTTATAATTTTGGCATTTTCAATTTTTGGTGTTAGTTTAAATAGTGTTTCATTTTTGTTTTTATCATTAATTATAATCTCGTCTTTATTTATAATGATAAACTTTGCAAAAAATAATATTCTTTTTTTTATACTACAGACAATTTTATTTTCTTTTATTTTAATTATTATAGGGAATTATGGTGGTTCAACTCAGATTTTCTCTTTAACAAATTATAGATTTATAAGTATAATATCTTTAATTCCAGTTTTACATTTAAGTTTTATTTTTTTTGAAAAGGAAAAGATCTCATTTAACAAAATTATTTTTTATTTCTTTCAAATTTTGATTTTAACTTTTTTATGTTTTGTAAGAGGTACTTCTGCCACGGGTGTAATTTTTTTAATGATTTTTTATTTAGTTTTTGCAATTTTTTTAATACTTCAAAAAAAAATTGATAAACAAAATATTTTAAGAATAACTTTAATACTACTTACATTTCTATCGCTTTTTAAAACAGGAGACTTTTTATTAAACAAAAATGCTTCAGATTATTACAATAGTAACGTAACTTTAAAAAAACACCCTTTTTGGCACTCTGCTTTTATTAGTAGCGCTTTTTACCCTACAATACATGAGAAGTTTGTCTGTTCAGATGAAAAAATTAAGGATATTTTTGAAGTCAAAAATACTAAATGTGGATCATATCCACTATTGTTTAAAGATAAGCCAAATATTATTAAAAACGTAATCTATTATCAGCCTAGAGATATTTTTGGCTATTCAGCAGCAATTAAGTATTTAAAAGAAAATGGAATTAAAGAAAATCTAGGAGTAGAAAGTAAACTGAGTATAGAATTAAATTTGAATTGGACTAAATATGAAAAGACATTAAAGAAAATTTATTTTCAGGTTTTGAACGAGAATACATTTGATTATTTATATATTCATTTAGTAATAAAACCGCTAAAATTAGTTTATGAGTTTATCAAATTTCCAGTCTATTTTTTTTATTCCTTCAAGATAAATTTAATATTTTTATTTTTTATCCAATTACTATCTGCCTGTTCTTTAGTTTATGTCTTTAAAAAAGTAAATTTAAAAGAGGACTTCGAAACATTAAAAAAAGATAAAAAACATATTGTATTTTTCCTTTCACTTTTAATTATGTTTTTAGTTTATTGTTTACCATCACTAGTGTTCTACGCTTCACCTGTATCTGCATTACCAGAATTAATGGTGGTATCATTTAGTGTATTAATTATGAGTTTTAAGTTTAGGGTCAATAAATTAGTTTTTTGGACTAAAAATTGACTTTGTAATTCATTTGTTTTATCAAGCAATTAATGAGTAACACTGAAAAAAAACGTTTGTCTTTCGTATTCACTTTTAGAAACGAGGAGGATGTTTTGCAAGAATTTATCGAGAGATTTTTAAAAGTGATTAAAGACATTAATTATGAATATGAAATGATCTTTGTTAATGATTGTTCAACAGACAAGTCATTGGAAATAATTAAAAAAAATAGATCCAACAATAAAAATATAAAAATAATTAATATGTCTAGAAGATTTGGTGTTTCTGCTTGTATTATTGCCGGGTTTAAGCATTGTTCTGGTGAAGCGGTAATATACATGGATTGTGACTTACAAGATCCACCAGAAATAATTCCTGGTATGATAAAAAAATGGGAAACAGGATGTGATGTTGTGCACACAGTGAGAACAAAAAGACTTGGCGAAAATTTTTTTAGATTATTTTTAGTCAAAATGGCATACAAAATTATTGATGGTTTATCAGAAATCAAGATTCTACACAACTCAGGAAACTTTAAGCTCATTTCTAGAAGGGCTTTAACAGATTTATTGAAGCTTAAAGATCACGACCCATTTTTAAGAGGTCTATCTGCTTGGGTGGGATATAGGCAAGATAAAATTTTTTATGAGCGCGATGCTAGAGCTGGAGGAAAAACTCACTTTTCTTTATTAAGAAGCGCTGGGTTATACCAAGATTTTTTAAGGGGTATTACTACATTCTCATCTTTACCATTATATTTTTCATTGTTGGTTGGATTTATAGTATCTTTTGGCGCGTTTATTTATTTAATCTTTATTTTGGTTTTAGAATTTTTTTATGGCATCGACAATTCAGGATGGCCATCTCTAATGGTAACATTACTATTTCTTGGAGGTTCTATACTTTTTGCTATAGGTATTCAGGGAATTTATGTAGGTAAAATTCATGAAGCTATAAAGAATAGGCCTAGATACTTGATAGAGAGTAAATCAGGATTTGATAGAGATACCGATAGACAAGAAGATTAATTTTCTATAATTTTAAACTAATGATTACTAAATTTTTTTCAATTAACGACAGTATGCAAAGATTAGAAGGATTTTATACTGGGAAAAAGACAAAGTATCTTCAGCAAAAAATTAAAATAATTTCTAATCTAGTTAAGAAGCGTAAAATTTCTTTTGCAAAGATTTTTAATATTTTCGTATCTTGGTATTCATATCTTTTTAAATTAAATACATCAGGTAAAACCCCTGTAGTAATAGATATTGAATTGGACAATAGATGTAATGAAAGATGTGTTTTTTGTAGAAATGAAAAAGGTGAGATTTTTGATATAAATCCAGAATCTAAACCAGGTCAATTTATTGATAAGGGAAGATTAGATTATGGAATTTTTGAAGAAATGGCCAAAGAAGTTAAAAAAACTACATTGCTAATTATTCCCTATGTTAATGGTGAACCGTTTATATATAAACATTTAGATAAAGTTTTGAGATTACTAAAAGATTTAAAAATGGGATCTATGCTCTCATCAAATGGTCTTTTACTTAATAAAAAAAATATTGATTTAATATTATCTGAAGACCTAGACCAAATAAAAATCCATGTTTCAGGTTTTACCAATAAAATACATCAAATTCAGCATAGACTTGGGGATGTCGAGCTTATTAAAAAAAATTTAAAGGATCTTTCTGTAGAAATGAAAAAGAGAAAATCCAACCTCATAGTGTTAGTTGATTACATTCTTTATGAACATAATAAACATGAAATAGATATGTTTAAAAAATTTAACGATGATGAACTGGGTTTTGATTTTAATATAAGACCAGGAAATCCTAAAGGTATGGAAGATAGTGAAAAACCTCAACCAGAAGTATCTGCGATAAATATACCTTGTGAATGGTTATGGAAAGTAATGACAATAAATTGGAATGCAGATCTCTTACCTTGTTGTGATTATGTTACCTGGAATAAAGTAGGAGGATACGCCAATTTTGTGGGCAAAGAAAATAAAAAAAACGCTTCTACATTAGAACCATCAAAAAGTATAATAGAAACCTGGAATGGAAAAAAAATAATTGAAATGAGAAAGACCCACAGAGAAAAAGGAAGAGCGCCTATTCCAATTTGTTCAACTTGTAATAAAGTTGGTGTGGAATATAAATATTAGCTCTTAATAATTAACTTCATATAAGGAAATGGTACTTTTAAAAAGTCAAAGATTAATTTATCTAAATAAATTTTCTTTGACATTACAGCTAATTTACCGGCAATACCTTGTTTTCTTTTAAGCTCTAAGTCATTCGAAACCCTTTCAATAAGCCTATCTTTAATTTTTTCATCAAAATAAAAATTATAATTATTTTTTAAAAGATATTTTTTAATTTTTCTTTTACTGACAAAATTTATATTTTCCCAATGATCCTTCAAATTATGTTTCTTATCATGTTTTGTAATTTTATTTTTGAACAAAAACTTAGTAAAATTTTTGTTTAAAATTATAGGAATTATATAATGAGACTCGTATGGAAAATCGTAATTTGGACACAGAATAACACATTTTCCTTTGGGGCTAAGTAATTTTTTTGAATTTTCTATGTAAACAATCCAATCTTCTACATGCTCTAAAACATTTACAGAAAAAATTAAATCATATTTTTCTTTCGTTTGAAAATTTTTAATGTCGTTGTTAACAAGGTTGAGGTTGTTAACATTAGTACTTTTCTCTTTTAAGTTACTAAATATTTTTTTATATCTATTATATCCGCGTATAGAAGGCTCTAAACCAGTCATTTCTATATTTGGAAATAAATTTTTTAATTCTGATATTAACATCCCTGGTCCAGAACCAATTTCAAGAATTTTTTTTACTTTATCGGCGTTAATAAAACTTTTAATTTCACTATATCCAAATTTTACCTCACCGATTAAGTCTATTAGAGTGGATTCATCATTAAATAAACCTGAATATTTTTCTTTTAGTAAAGTAGTGTTTAATTCTTTGTTACTCATTTATTTAAAATTTGGGAATTATTTTGCTTTGGTGAAGATAGGAATCCATCAACAACACTTAATTTATTTGTGTACTTAGCAAATCTAATAAAAGTAACATATCTAGAACCCTCAGTAACTATATTTGCAGAATGCATACCGTAAGTGTCGATCAACTGAACTTCACCCTTAACTCCATTTAATTCAACTTTATTTTTTTTATCAAATTTTGTTTTATGAGACTTCTTATAGTATGTCATAGCACCGTTTTTTTGATTTATATCATTCCAATAAATTGTTAGTTGAACATGTTTCCAATCATCATAATCTCGATGAGGTGTTTGCACATAATGAGAATGATTACTTGGAGGATTAAAAAATGTTATACAATGATAAATAGAGGAATTGAAATTTAAATACCCTTGTAATATTTCTTTTAATTTTTCACTTAACAAAAAATTTTTCACAGGTTGGAAATCCATAACAACCTCAGGGAGAAAACAAAAGTAATTAGATTGTTTTCCATAGTTTTTTTCATTATTAAGTTCAAAAACTTTTTTAATTCCATCGCTTTGTAATACTGTTTGGTTATTGAAGCAGTTTTTTTGATCAAGATTTTCAACAAATTTATCACAATCATCGTCAGAAAAAATCTTTCCTAAACTACAATAACCATTGTTTTCTAATTCTTTTAGCTTGTTGTTTGTACTTTCAATCTTATCGGAGTCATTAAATGTGTTGTAAGATGAAAGAATTTTTGAGACAAATTTTTTTTCTTCCATACTTAGCAATCTTATTACTGAAATAAAAATTTTTTTCTCTAGAAAAAAATTAATAATTTTTTTATTTTTTGTTAATATTAAAAATTTAGCAAATAGAGCCAATAAAAAATAAACTGGGGGATTTATATATATGTAAAAAAGTAAACCAGTTTTTACATGCATCTTTTTACAGTTTTTCAAAAGCTTTATTAAGTTTTTAAGTTTATTGATAAAAGACAGCATAGAAATTAATTTTAAACCTTTTATAAGAAAATATATAACCTATTACTTCATAAAAATTCAATGTAAATCATAAAAAATATAGAGTTTCTGATGGTTTAAAAGTTAAAATTGACCTTAGAGATTAAATAGTGCAATTATTTATTTATGATACTAATCACAGGATCTAAAGGTAAACTTGGAAAAATTGTCTCGAATACCTTAGTAAAAAATAAGCTTTCAATAATTGAAACCATAAAATCAAAAAAATTTCGTTTAACTAATAAAGGCATTGTATACCTTGATTTATCAAATAAGAATCATTTGAAAAAAATTTTTTCAAAATATAAAATTAAACATTTAGTACATTTAGCTGTGACACGAAACCCGATGCATATTAAGGAAATAAGAAGTTATAATACACTCATTAGTGACACTGAAATGGTAATAAATATTTTAAAATATTGTAAAAAATTAAAGACAATAACTTTTACATCCTCTGCATCCGTATACGCGTTAAAAGATGTTAAAGATTTTTCAAAAAGTCATTTAATCGCAAAAAGAATTAAAAATTTTATTTTAAATAAAAAAAGGAAAAAAATACAAATTCAAATGATTGGAAATAAAAGAAGAAAAAATTTAAGAATTAACCCATTATTTCATCCAAATTATAATAAAAGACTAAATGGCTCCAGCAAATTTATTAATGAATTAATACTAAGTTCGTTTTGTTTTGAGTATAAAATTTCATTATATATTTTAAGACCGTTTTATGTTATAGAGGATTTAAAAATAAATTCTAATAAATTGTAAAAAAATATGTATAACAAAATAAATAATTATAAAAGTTTGCTATCGAAAAAAAAAAGAATGGGTGTTTGGCATTTTGATCCACAAAAAAAATCCCAAGACGCGAAATACTTAGGAAGAATAAAATTATCAAAAAGAATGGTGGATGGAGCGAAAACGAGTGTAGAAAAGACACCACTAATACCTGGGGTACAGCTTTACAAAAAAGATTTGATAAAACGGGGTTATCAGAATACTGAAATAGCTTGGAATAAAATGGATAATATTCAAGCAGGTTATAATTCAACCAACACTTTGCTTAAACAAAAGTATTTTTTTGATAAGAAACATATGCCCGAATGGTCAAGAAAAATTTTAAAAATGTCTAAATTAGAAAATGCGTACCTTGTAGTTCATATGAATCCACCGGGATCAACTAATCCTTGGCACTACGACACATTTGCTGGAATGAGTAAAATGAAAACAGACCCAAAAAGTAAAATAAAGAAAAAAATTATGCGTGTGTTATTATTTGTTGATGACTGGCATTGGGGGCATTTTTTACAAGTAGGAAATCAGGTTGTATCGAATTGGAAAAGAGGAGATGTTTATTCTTGGAAATCAGATAGATATCACTTGGCAACCAATTCTGGAATTGCAAGAAGATATACGATTGCAATAACTGGTTATTCAAAGACTTTTCCAAAGTATAAAAAATAAAACTTATTAATTAGATATAAATTTATTAATTGCCTCTGCAATTTGTTTATAACCCGAAATTGTATAATGGCCCCTATAATGTTTTATTCTTTCAAATGTAAAAAGATTTAAAGGATTATCTTTTTTTTTAAAAACCTTTTCATGTATATCAATAATTGGAATATCTAAACTATTTACGATTTTCTTAACTGAAGAATATTTGGTTATATCGTAGTTGTTTTTATATCTAGATATTTCAGGTAAATATACGAAATATAATTTAGAATTATTTCTTAATGCCAAATTATTAGCAGAATCTATAATTTGTTTGAAAACTTCATAATTATACTCCGGTCGTTCGAATTGAAGATAGTTTCTTAACTTCTTAAGTAAAATAAACTGCTTTGTTTGAAAACGTAGACTATTCTGGCGTTTTCGTTCTTTCGCGTTAATCTTTTCTCTTATAATTAATTGATTTGCCATCAAATTTACTTTGTCTTGTTTTTGTATTAAGTTTTGCGAAAAGTCAGGTTTGTTCAAATAATTTTTTAAGATATTTGACTTAAGTTCATCGTTTAGCTCAATTAAATCATTTCCTTCGTAATACATCCAAATGATATTTTTTACATTGGGTCGTAAGTATTCCCTTAAGATCCCATATTGAATTAATGGTCCATTACCGCCATAACCCAAATTGATAACAGTTTTGTTTGATAATTCTCTTAAAACTGAAGACATATCATTGGGACGATTAACACAAGCGCCTTGGGTAAATGAGTCTCCGATTAAAAGATGATGAATTTCGTTTGAATTCCATTCTTTGTCAGGATTGTTATACCCATATCTGTCACTATCATATATAGCATAATAACCATTCTCGTTACAAAAAATTGTTTCGGACATAGATATTCCTGAGAGTGGGAAAAGATCAAGATTGTCAAAAGCTAAATAGTTTGATGGGGTTATATCAATTACGATATTATTGTTTGTTTTTTTTTTATCAGTATAAATTTCGTATCTAGACCTAGTGTCAAATTTTTTTCCACTTTTATTTTCATAATTTTTTTTTAACTTTGAGAATTCATTTTCACCATTGAATTTCCAAATTAGGAAACCTTCGAAAAGATATGCGGCTAAAAAAATACTAAAAAAAGTTATTACTGAATATGTTATAATTTTTTTAATCATCAATCTAATTTAAACTTATTTTTATAGTCTTTTAATAATTCTTTATCTTGATTTTCCTTTAACAACAAAAAATTACCAATTACTAAAATATCTAAATTTGTTCCCATAAAACAATTAAATGCATCTTCTGGTGTACATACTAAAGGTTCGCCTCTGACATTAAATGAAGTATTAACAAGAACTGGGCATTTTGTTAATTTCTCAAATTCAGTTAATAATTCAAAATATTTTGAATTTGTTTCTTTATGAACTGTTTGAACTCTAGCTGAATAATCTACATGTGTTACAGCTGGTATAGTTGATCTTTTTGCATTTAACTTTTCAATCCCAAACAAATTTTTGTCTTCGATTGACATTTCTATTTGTTTTTTTTTCTTAACATCAGCAACAAATAACATATACGGACTATCAGATTTTAAATCAAACCAATCAGATACTTTTTCTCTAATTATGGAGGGTGCAAAAGGCCTAAAGCTTTCTCTGAATTTTATTTTTAGATTAAGTTCTTTTTGCATGTTTTCAGATCTGGGATCTGCTAAAATCGATCTTGCGCCTAACGCTCGTGGGCCAAATTCCATCCTTCCCTGAAACCAACCTACAGTCTTCTTATCACTTAAATATAGCGCTGTTTTTTTTATCAGATCTTCTGAGGAAAATTTTTCAAATTTAGCACCAATTTTTTTAAGTTTATCTTCTATTTCTTCTTCAGAGAATTCTGGACCAAGATAGGAACCCTTCATTTTATCACCCTCGACCTCTCTTTTATTACCAAGTTCGTGGTGCCAAAATGCTAAAGCTGCACCTAGAGATCCACCTGCATCTCCAGCAGCAGGCTGTATCCATATTTTTTCAAAGATGTTTTCTTTTAATATTTTTCCATTAGCAACGCAATTAAGAGCTACTCCTCCAGCAAGACATAAATTTTTTATATTGTATTCTTTAGAAATTGATCTAGAGAGTTTTAAAATGACTTCTTCTGTAACCTTCTGTATAGAAGCTGCAATATCCATATGAAATTGAGTTAAAAAATCTTTTTCAGAATTTCTTACAGGTTGGCCAAAGAGATTTGCAAATTTTTTATTTGTCATTGTTAATCCAGTGGCATAATTAAAATAACTCATATTTAATTTGAAGGTTCCATCATCTTTTAAATCAATTAAATTTTGTAAAATTTGTTTTGTATATTGTGCTTTTCCGTAAGGTGCTAATCCCATAACTTTATACTCTCCACTATTTACTTTAAAACCCAAATAATAAGTAAAGGCAGAATAAAGAAGTCCTATTGAATGAGGAAAATAAATTTCTTTAATTATTTCCAAATTATTGTCCTTGCCTATAGCTAAAGTTGTAGTAGCCCACTCTCCTACTCCATCCAGCGTCAAAACTACTGCTTCTTTAAAAGGAGATGGGTAAAAAGCACTGGCTGCATGACTAAAATGGTGTTCTGAAAAGTTAATTCTATTAATATCGTTAAAATCTTTGTCATGTTTTTTTAATTTATCAAATAAAAATTTTTTTTGGAATAATTTTTCCCTCAACCAAATTGGCATTGCTAAACTGAATGATTTAAATCCAGATGGTGCGAAAGCCATATAAGTTTCTAATAAACGTTCAAATTTTAAGAAAGGTTTTTCAAAAAAAACTATGTGGTCAATATCTGATAACTTTGAATTAGTTGTTTTTAAAACATAATTTACTGAATTAAAAGGATAGTTGGAATCATGTTTAATCCTTGAAAATCTTTCTTCTTGAGCGGCAGCTATAATTTCACCATTAATAATAATTGCTGCAGCGCTGTCATGATAAAATGCCGATATACCTAAAATTTTAGACATTAAAAAATTGTATATATAAATGGTGCAACTGCTGTACCTTGTGTTAAAACAATTAATGCACCAAATAAAGCTAGCACAATTATTATTGGTAACAGCCAATATTTTTTTCTAATTTTTAAAAACTCCCAAAATTCTTTTATAAAACTTATCATCAAAATTGTTTCCTCATGCTACCTATATTTTTTTTCCTTTTTAACCAGTAAGACTTTTGTATTTTACTAAATTTAATATTTAATAAATCTTTCCCAAATAATTTCATTAAAATTCCAATTGGGGTAAGGATAACAAAATAGATCATGCCCATTACCAAAGGTGCAATAATTCTTCCTAAAATTTCACCAAATTTGATCCAAATTTTATTTAAAGGGGTAAGCACTTTGGAGTTTATTAAACCTAAAAATAAGAAAACAAATGAAAGCAAAATTAACCAATAAATTGGGTCACCGCCATTTAGATATGGCCATATTCCAAACAATCCTAATACCAAAAAAAATACGACGCCAAAACTTTTGTTGCTACTCATATATTATGTTTTTATAAATCTACTATTACTTCAATTTTTTTCAAAAAACTATAATTTTTTAAAACCAGTCCAGCCAGTAAGATAATTTGAAAAAAGCATCTTTGCTCCTGCTTGAATAGCTTTTTGATGCACTAATTTACCTTTTCCAGAAATTGTGGGTGCAGGTACTAGACCTGGTTTTATAAGTTCAAATGCATCTTTTTTTGTAGATGATTGTTGAAAATATCCAACTATTGGTGAGTCGTCCACAACTAATAAGGTATCTTTATTTAAAATTTTTTTAACTGTTTGAAATTCTCTAACATGGTGTTGTGATGATTGTTCTAAAGAATTCCAATTACAATCAAAGCTATCAAGATAAAACAGAGATACTGCCTTTTTTTTAGAGTCAAAATTTTTTGTAAATTCTTCAAGGTATTTAACACTATCACCAGTATTAATAGATACATTTTTACTTACAACCTCTGAACAAACCTTTGTAGCCTTTGGGTCAATATCTACTGAGAAAACTTTAGCGTCATTTTTTCTGTATTCTGTATACTTATCAAATAGGAGAGTACTCTGACCATCTAGAAAATTATTTTTTATTCTCAAACATCCAGTCTCAACTATAATTATAGGATCAGGCATTTTATCCAAATAATTAAAAATTTTATAAAAAGAATTTTGTCTTATTAATAATTTCGGAGACAACTTGTCAAACCAGCTATAGAAATCTGCTTTATTCATTTTAAAATACTTAATGGAAGTACAAAATTTATTTTTCTAAAAAGCTTTTTAATTGTTTTGAACGACTTGGATGCTTAAGTTTTCTTAGAGCTTTAGCTTCGATCTGCCTTATTCTCTCTCTCGTAACATTAAACTGTAAACCGACTTCCTCTAATGTGTGGTCAGTATTCATTCCAATTCCAAATCTCATTCTCAAAACTCTCTCTTCTCTAGGAGTTAGTGAAGCAAGAATCTTCGTGGTTGACTCACTTAAATTTGAGCGGATTGCAGTGTCCAGAGGTTGTAAAGCATTCTTGTCTTCTATAAAATCTCCAAGGCTACTATCCTCCTCATCGCCAACTGGTGTTTCAAGTGAAACAGGCTCTTTAGAAATTTTTAAAACCTTTCTAACTTTTTCTAATGGCATAGCAAGTTTTTTTGCCAATTCTTCTGGTGTTGCCTCTCTGCCAAATTCACTTAATATCTGTCTTTGTGTTCTAACGATTTTATTAATTGTTTCAATCATGTGAACTGGAATTCTAATAGTTCTAGCTTGATCTGCTATTGATCTAGTAATGGCTTGTCTGATCCACCAGGTTGCGTAAGTTGAGAATTTGTAACCTCGTCTGTATTCAAATTTATCTACCGCTTTCATTAACCCGATATTTCCTTCTTGGATAAGATCCAAAAATTGTAGTCCTCTATTTGTGTATTTTTTTGCAATTGAGATTACTAATCTTAAATTAGCTTCTACCATTTCTTTTTTGGCAACTCTTGACTCCCTCTCTCCTTTTTGTATTCTTTTAACCAAAGATTTAAATTCACCAACTGGGAGCTCAATTTTTTTACTAAATTCTATTAATCTTTCTCTTATTTCGTGAAATTCTTTTCTATGTTTCTTAAAGAAATTTCTCCACGTTTTGTTTTCTTTTAAAAAAGACTCGAATTTAGAGTTTATTTCGTTACCTACATAATATTTAATAAACTCTTCTCTAGATATTTTGTTGTCTGTTGCAAGTCTCAAGAGCACACCCTCCAAAGACAATATTTTTTTATTTTCTTTATAATGAGCTTGAACTAATTCTTCAACGACAGAGGGGCTTAATTGCAAATTTTTGAAATCTTCAACAAGAATACTTTGGATTTTCTTTAAATTTTTATTTTTTGATACTGATAATTCTCTCGCATTTAAAATGCAATCTAATTTTTCAATTTGATATTTTTTTAATTTTGCGTAGTTTTTTGAAAGATTTTGTATTAATGAAATTACTTTAGGTTTGATTTCTTCTTCCATTGCTGCAAGAGAAACGTTAAACTCATCTTGTTCAGTGAATTCTTCTGTTTTTTCATCACCTTTTTCATTTGTTTCATCTTTTTTTTCTTTAATTTTACCGTCTTTATTTTTATCTTTAGATTGTTTCTTGGAGTCTCCCTCATCAGAATTATCACTTTCAAAGTCCTCATAAGTAGAGTCTATGTCAATTATATCTCTTACCAATAATTCATTTTTCTCAAGTAAGTCTTTCCATTCAAATATTTTTTTTGAAATTAATGGGCTTTGTGTAAGAGCGTTAATCATCACATTTTTACCAGCTTCAATTCTTTTTGCTATCGCGATTTCTCCATCACGAGAAAGTAGTTCAACTCCACCCATCTCCCTTAGATACATTCTAATTGGATCATCACTTTTCTCGGTTGTTTTATCCGTATCTGACTGACTTACTTCTTTTTTCTTTAGTGATTGAAACTCAGATTTTTTTGAAACTAGAGTAACTTTTTTATCAAATAATATGATTAATGCTTTTTCTAAATTTTCGTTAGAGCTATTTCTTTTTCCAAGAGACTTTCCAAGTTCCTCGTAGGTGATAAACCCTCTATGAAGACCTTTTTCTAAAAGTCGTTCAAAAGATTTAGTAATTAGTTTGGTTTTCATAGGCTAAAGATAAAAGAAGTAAGTCAGTCAGATACGGATAAAACAACCGAGAAAAGTGATGATCCAATTAGAATGTATCTAAGGGAGATGGG
>MDTB01007150.1_pt1 | contig 16415 bp, 19 predicted proteins | sample 811161 | NCBI WGS metagenome assembly MDTB01 (sample SAMN05326650, study PRJNA326480) | marine metagenome | isolation source: seawater | place: Mediterranean Sea | collected 2009 | reverse complement strand
ATGGGATCTATACCATAAGATTGGTCTCCAGCTAATACTTCACCGCTTAATTTTAATAAAACACGGGAGTATGCTGGTTGACTCATATATAAATTAATTTATGTAGTGATAGTTTTTACTCGCCAATGGCATAACGAACAAAGCGGTTTATAACGATATTTTCGCCAAGAGTGGAAACAGCTTCGGTTAGAAGATCGGAAACTTTTCTTTCGGAGTCTTTAATATATTGCTGTTCTAATAAGCACGATTCGGCATAAAATTTTTCAACCCTACCTTCAACCATTTTTTCAATTATATTATCTGGTTTCCCGGACTCTTTAGCTTGATCTGTAAATATATTTTTTTCTCTTTCCAAAACAGATGAATCCATATCATCGCGTGAAATAGAACTTGGGTTTGTTGCTGCTATCTGCATTGCAAGGTTATGAGCTAAATCGTTGAAACCTTCGGTTTTTGCTACAAAGTCTGTTTCACAATTTAACTCTAGAAGGACTCCAAGTTTTCCACCGTGATGGATATAAGAAAAAACTAAACCTTCCTTTGTGGTTCGTTGTCCTTTTTTTTCAGCTTTAGCGACACCAGTTTTTCTTAGATGGTCAATTGCTTTTTCTAAATCTCCATTTGTCTCCATTAGCGCTTTCTTGCAATCCATCATTCCAGCACCGGTTCGTTCTCTTAGTGATTTGACAGTTTTAGCATCTATTGACATATTATGATTATCAGGATTTAGTGTAAAAATTTAATAAAATTATTTAGCATCACTTTCAGATTTACTATCTGATTGTGGTGAATTAAGATCTTTATTTGAAACTTCGCTATCAGTTTTTATTTTAATTTTATCTTTGAGTGAGACTACTTTATTAATATTATTTTTTTTCTCGGGTTGGTCGTCTGAATTTTTAGATTTTTTTGCTGAAGAATCAAGGATTGTGTCAGCAAGTGCAGCCATAATTAACTGTATGGTACGGATCGAATCATCGTTTGCTGGAATTGGATAATCTATAAGAGTTGGGTCCGTATTGGAGTCAACGATAGCAATAATTGGAATACCCAATCTACCAGCTTCTGCTACTGCGGTACTCTCAAGATTGGTATCAACAATAATAACTGCATCTGGCAAGCGACGCATATCTTTAATACCTCTATGCTGATCGGAAAGCTTAATCCTTTCCCTGTTTAGCATCTGAACTTCTTTTTTTGTTTGATTTTCATAGATAAGGGAACCTTCTTTTTCAAGTAGGTGTAAGCGTTTAATACTTTTTTTGATTGTTGAAAAATTTGTTAAAGTTCCACCTAACCAACGCTCGACAACATAAAACATTGAACATCTATCTGCTTCCTGCTGAACAATGTCTCTTGCTTGTTTTTTTGTTCCAACAAACAAAAATACGCCGCCTTTTTTAGATTTAGTCTTAATAAAATTTGTAGCTTTATCTAAACATCTAATGGTCTCTTCTAAATTAATTATATGGATTCCATTCTTTTCCATCAATACATATGGTTTAAAATTTGGATCCCATTTGCGAGTAACATGACCAAAGTGAGCTCCGGTACCTAATAAATCTTCAAATTTTATTTTAGACATATAATAATTTTTATCGTTTAGAAAATTGAAACTTTTTTCGAGCACCGGGCTGACCGTATTTTTTTCTTTCAACTTCGCGTGCATCTCTAGTTAAAAAACCTGCTTGTTTAAGCGCTGGACGAAAATCAGAGCTAACTTCGTTTAGTGCTCTTGCAATACCAAGCCTTATAGCAGAAGCTTGCCCGCTCAATCCTCCACCTTTGACATTAACTTTAAGGTCGTAGGAATTTCGCTGATCTGTCAAGTCTAATGGTTGGGTAACAACAATTGCTAAACTTTCTCTACATAGGTAATCTTTAAACGGTCTACCGTTAACAGTAATTTCACCTTTTCCAGGCACCATATTGACTCTAGCAACAGAATCTTTTCTTCTTCCTATTGCTTTATATATTGCGGCTGACATTAAATATTTAACTCTTTCGGTTGTTGTGCCTCATGAGGATGATTTGGTCCATTGTATACTTTAAGATGTTTAATTATAGCCCTACCTAGCCTATTTTTTGGGAGCATTCCCCATACTGCTTTTTCAACTATTCTTTCTGGCTTCGTTCGTCTCATTTGATCAAGTTTCGTAAATGTTGTTGAGCCAATATAGCCTGAGTGCTTGAAGTATGTTTTGTTGCTCTCTTTATTGCCAGAGACACCAATTTTTTCAGCATTAATAACTACTACAAAATCACCCATGTCCATGTGTGGCGTAAAGGAAGGTTTATGCTTTCCCCTTAAAATCTTTGCTACTTCGCTCGCAAACCTTCCCAAGGTCTTGCCTTCTGCATTGGCAATAAACCATTCTTTATTTATTTCGCTAGCTTTTAGTGATTTTGTCTTCATTGTAATAACTTAGAATATAGCCGACAATATTAGACTTTATTTTCAGTCATAGTCAACTTATAATTAATCTTGGCTGGAGATATGCCCTTTAACGATTGTAGCTTTAATTTTTCCTTTAAGATTTTTATTAATAAAGGGGGAATTATGGGATTTAGAAAAAATATTATTTTTTGAAAATTTCCAATCTTCGCTGGGATCATAAATAACGATTTCAGCATTAGTCCCTACACTGAAGAGGTCTTGCTCTACTCCCATTATTTTTCTTGGGTTTACTGTAAGGAGCTTAATAAGAGACATCTGGTCCATTTTATTTTCATAGACTAAAATTTTGTTAACTGCGGCAAAGCATGTTTCAAGGCCAATCATTCCAAAGGGTGCAATATCAAAAGTACCTTCTTTTTCTTCAATAGTGTGTGGCGCATGATCTGTTGCTATACAATCAATTGTTCCGTTCTTTACTGCAGCAATAAGGGCTTTTTTATCCTTTTCTGATCTAATTGGAGGAGCAACTTTTAGATTTGTATTGTAAGATACTAGATCCTCATCTGTAAAGTATAAATGATGCGCTGTTACTTCGGCAGATATCTTTTCGCTTTTCTTTTTTAAAGTCTTTATATGCTCAACTGACCTTGCTGAACTCACATGGGGAACGTGCAGCCTTGCTCCAACATGTACCGCTAATTCTAAATCCCTATGAACCATACTTGATTCCGTTATTCCAGGACTTGAAGGTAATCCAAGATTTGTAGAAACTTTTCCCATATGCATTACTCCGTCAGCTTTTAAGCATTCATCTTCTGCGTGATTGATTATGGGAATGTCAAACATACTTGAATATTCGAGCGCATTTTGCATTACCTTTGCATCAGCTATCGGCAAACCATCATCGCTAAATGCGATTGCACCTTCAGCAATCATCGCCCCCATTTCAGTAAGCTCTTTACCTTTTTGAGATTTAGTAACTGCGCCAATGGGATGAATATTTATCGGGCATTCTTTGGATCTATCTATAATATATCTGGTTAATTCCGGAGAATCAATAGGAGGGTCTGTGTTCGGCATCGCACATACTCCAGTAAAGCCACCAGCAAGAGCTGCCATTGATCCAGAGTTTAAGTCTTCCTTATCTTCCCCTCCTGGTTCACGAAAATGAACATGGGCATCAAAAAATCCATGGGTAATAAAAAGGTTTTTACAGTCAATAATCTCGGAGTTTTTAGGGGCAGATATTTTTCCAATTTCTTTAATTTTTCCATTTTCAATATGAATATCTGCTTTTTTCTCTATTCCATTGAAGGGGTCCAGTACCGTACCATTGATTAAAATATGATTTTTTTTGAGTTTAGAAATTTTCATCTAATTAGACTCTTCCTCCATTTTTCCGCCAAGTAGCAAATAAAGAATAGACATTCTAGAAGCAACCCCATTTAAAACCTGGTCTAGTATTATAGCCTGATCACTATCAGCTACCGCACTATCAATTTCAACTCCCCTGTTCATTGGCCCAGGGTGCATTACCACTATTTCTTTTTTATGTTTTTGAATGCGGTCATTTGTTATACCAAAAAGATTGCGGTACTCTCTTACTGAGGGTAAAAGTCCACCCTGCATTCTTTCTCGTTGAATCCTTAAGACGTTCAATGCGTCAGCCCATTCAATAACTTCATCAATGCTATAATTAACATTAACTCCTAAATCTTCGGCATATCGAGGAATTAAAGTGGATGGTCCACATAACGTAACATCGGCTCCCATAATTTTCAATCCATAAATATTGCTCAAAGCAACTCTACTATGAGTTATATCACCGATTATGCCAACCTTTAAGCCTTTTAGGTATCCAAATTTCTCATGCAGGCTCATCATATCAAGAATAGCCTGAGTTGGGTGTTCATGGGTCCCATCACCGGCATTTATTACTACTGCATCAATATAATTAGTTAATTGAAGGGGTGAACCTGGAGTGGGATGTCTCATTACTACAGCATCAATTTTCATAGATTCAATATTTTGCACAGTATCTTTGAAGGTTTCTCCTTTTTTTAAACTAGAGCTTGAAGCTGAAAAGTTAACTGTGTCCGCACTTAATCTTTTTTGAGCCAGCTCAAAACTTATTCTTGTACGGGTAGAATTTTCAAAAAAAAGATTTACTATTGTTTTTCCGTTTAATGAAGGGACTTTCTTAATTGGTCTATTGAGCACTTCTTTGAACTTGTAGGCAGTATCAATAATTAATTGAATATCCTCATCAGGGTAATCCTTGAGGCCTAATAAATGAATATGCTTCATTTGTTAGCTCGATGATTAAGAAGGCTGACGCTATCGGTTTTATCTATTTCTTTGAGCTCAACTTTCACATGCTCACCTTCATGCGTAGGTATATTTGCTCCTACAAAATCCGCTCTAATTGGCACCTCACGGTGGCCACGATCTACTAATACAGCTAGCTGTATTTTACTAGGCCGGCCAAAAGAATTTAATTCATCCATAGCTGCACGAATAGTTCTTCCGGTGTACAATACATCGTCAACTAGTATCAATACCTTATCATTAATATCATCATCAATGCTTGTCCCTTTAACTTGAGGAACGACTAACCTTTCCCTAAAATCATCTCGATGAAACGTAATATCAAGCGAACCAAGCGATACATCTTGGTTTGTTATTTTTTTTATTTTGGATTGTATTCTCTTTGCAAGAGGCTCACCTCGAGAGAGAATTCCAACGAGAAAAATATCTTCTACGTTAATATTTTTTTCAATAATCTCGTGTGAAATACGAATTATCTTGCGATCAATATCACTGTGACCAAGTATTAGTTTTTGTTTAGTCTTTAACATAAAAACGCTCGTTAAGGTATAATCGACTAAGACAATTTTTTAAGAATATAATACTCTTACATTCTCTCAGGAATAGCTTAAAGAGTCACAAAAATTAATACAAAAATCTTAATTAAAAAATGATTTATACAATAGCTGATAATATTTTCTTAGTAGTATGACGAAAAGTAGTATCTGAATTCATATCGACTATAAAATCTATTTTTTCTTTCCTGAACCATTTGATTTGCTTGACAGCGTACTGATAGGTTTTTGTATTGATTTCTAATTCGAGATTTTCAAGGCTAATGCGATTGTCTAGATATAAAACAATTTGGCGATATCCTATTGAATCAAGTGAATGAAAATCAAAATCTGGATATTTTTCAATTAAAGTTTTTACTTCATCAATCCACCCTTTTTTTATCAAATTTGAGGTTCTTTTCGAAATTCTTTCCTTGAGAATACTTCTATCCCAATTTAAGTAGATTGAAAAAAGGTTTAAATTATGGCGGGGTTTATTTTTTTGATTATTAAAATTTTCAGATGGCGCCTTACCGGTAATTTCATATATCTCTAATGCCCTAATCAGTCTTTTTCTATTATTAATATGAACGTGTTTAGAATATTTAGGATCAATTTTTTTAAGACTGTCCATCATTTTCTGAGCGTTGCCATTGTCATACATATCTTCCAGATTTTTTCTAATATCTAACTCTGATTTACTTTGTTCAAAAATACCTCTATTTAGAGCCCTGTAATACAGACCTGCTCCTCCGCAGACTATTGGAATTTTTTCTCTAAATTTTATACTTTTAACGCAAGAACGTACAAGTTTTGCATATTGACCAGCACTTATTGGTTCATCAATAGGCTTTTCTCCGATAAGATGGTGAACTACCCCATCCATTTCCCTTATAGTGGGTTGTGCAGTTCCTATTGGGATTTGATCATATATTTGCCGGGAATCCAAACCAATAACTTCACCGTCAATTTTTTTTGCTAAATATATCGCTAAATCTGTTTTTCCGCTTGCGGTTGGAGCTAAAATTGTTGGTATCAATTCAGTCAAAAATTTAATCTTTATTATTAAAAATTGATGTTGCGGTTTATTTCAGAATTTTGCTTTGATTTCATTTACGGGTATCTGAACAATTGAAGATTTACCAATAGGACAGATAAAAGGCTCTTTTGTGCCAAATAAACGGTTTACAATCTCAACCATTTCAACATCATTTAAATTATCTCCATGTTTAATGCAAGCATGCCTTGAATAACTGAGAGCTATGGCTTTTTCTTTTGATAGGTCATCCTTAATCAATGACATAAAATTTTTTAATATTTTGCCAATTATCTCGGCTTCATTCCCCCGCAACATATCCGTTGGAATGGACTCTAAAACCACGTAATTCGTTTCATTCTTTTTTAAATTAAATCCAATCCTATTCAAAAATGGAAGCGCATCCAGTAAATTGGAGTAATCATTGGGTAAAAACTTTAATTTGACTGGAAAAAGAAGGGTCTGAGATTGAGGGGAACTTGAAGATGTATTTAGTAAAAAATTTATAGCACCCTCGTACAGAATACGCTGATGTGCAAGCATTTGATCAATAATAACAATTCCTGAATCAACAGGTGAAACTATATAGGTATCATTTAATTGCCATATTTTATTTATATCGATGTTTTCAGAATAATTGTTTTTTTGTGAAGCCAATTTTGATACATACGATTTTGCTCTATCAACAGCATCTACGAATCTTTCACTCATAATGAATTGATTACCTTGTTAACTTGACTAATAGCTGTTTTATAGGATTTTTCAATTTCACTTTTTTTATTTTTAAGATCTTCACTTATTCTATTTCTCAATTTTTTATTTTCGATAGAAGGCATATTGATAAAAACATTCATTGATGCACCTTTAAATCCGGCATAAGCTGACTCAATCGCGACCCCAATATCGCTAATTGAATTTGGGTTTCCTTTAACACTTAAAGGAATACAAAGATTCATAGCCTCTGCACATAACGAAGCAACACGAAAAGGTACTTCAAAGGCTTGTTCATTGGCTTTTTTTAAGGAGGCCTTTTTAGCTCTAACCTCTTTATCGGTTTTTGCGGGCATCTTATTAGAATCCATTATCGCATTAAATGCATTAGTGTCCTCATCAATTAATACAATAAGCTTATCTTTGAGCGACTGCGCTTTTTTACCTAAATCATTCATTTCTTGCTTTAAATCAAAAAAATCTTTTTTGTAATACGTCAATGAAGCGACCATAGAGCAAAGAGATGCGGCATTTGAACCCAATAAAGCTGAAACAGATCCACCTCCAGGAGCAGGGGTCTTACTAGAAACTTCATCTAAAAAATCTCGAGTAGATAAATCAACTAATCTAGTTTTTTCTTCAGTAATCGCGTATTCGATAATTTTTTTATGTGGACTAAAAGAGTCCAAGTCGTTAAGACCCAAAGATTGAATGGCGCATTCAATAATCTCATTTTCAGGAATCCCTTCGGAGCTACTTTGTTTACGCAAATAGTGTTTTCCTGCTGAAATAACAGCATCTAATGGTACTAACCCAACAAGTTCACTACCAGTTACTCTCAAACCACGTTCTTCAGCAAGCATACAAACAGCATCAAAGACAGCATGAATAGAAGATGATTTGTAATCATTGAGATTTATAGAGACTTGAGCGCGTTTAAACTCTTCTAAATACCAACCCACAGCTTTAACATCCTTAAATATTCCTTGAGTCTTAACGGGAGTACCATCTTTGTTTCTAATAATTTCACCGTCTAAAAGGTTTGATGATTTTGGGTTTGGAATCCGCTTACTCCTCCCTTTTTCTCTAATTTCAAATGCTATATCCGTTGCAAGACGCTGATCATTCGTGTTCAAGTTGATATTATAGGCAATTAAAAAGTTTCTCACCCCAATCGCCGTTGCACCAGATTTTGAATTAAAATCAGTTGGCCCAAAGTCCGGTTTCCAATCTTTACTTTTAAGTTTTTTAGAAAGACCCTCATATTCACCGTATCTAATATCTGCTAAATTAGTTCGTGATGAACTTGAGGCTGACTTTTCATATAGATACACTGGTATTGAAAGTTCATCGCCAACTTTTTTTGCTAGACGCCGCGAGAGGTCGATGCATTCATCATAAGTCACTCCTGAAATTGGTATTAAAGGACAAACGTCTGTAGCTCCCATTCTAGGGTGGGTTCCACTATGTTTAGACATATCAATTAAAACTGATGCCGTTTTAATTGCATTAAATGCTGCTTGCTCCACAGCTACAGGGCTTCCAACAAATGTTACTACAGTTCTATTTGTATTTTTACCTGGATCAACACCTAAAAGCGAAACTCCGTCGACTTTTTTAATTGAGTCAGTAATCGCAGAGATTACATTGCTATTTTTACCTTCACTAAAATTTGGAACACATTCAATAAGTTTCATTTCGCTACCTGTGAAATTTCTAATAAATAATTTATTAGAAAAAGAACAGCAATTAGTGTAAGAGCTGTACTTAGAATTGAACGCTTATATCTTCTAATTGGAATAATATTTTTAAATAATCTTCTCAATTACATACCTGCAAAAAGAAACATAAAAAAATTGACAAATGGTCGCATAAAAGCCCAAATAATCGAAACTCCGGTAAACATGCCAAAAAGTATAAGCCCCATTAAAATCTGAGGTCCATACATTTGCAATTGCATTACTAACTGAGGGTTCCTTCGTATCATAATTCCTGAAAAAATCTGCGACCCATCAAGAGGAGGTATTGGGATCATATTAAAAACAGCTAAAGAAATATTTATTTGTGTAAATAAAATTAGCATTGAAGTTAAGGGCCCAGCATACCCGGTTAATCTAATTAAAATACCCCCTACAAGAGCTAAGAGAAGATTTGATGCGGGCCCCGCAAATGCTATTTTCATCATATCTTTTCTTGGATTTGCTAAATAACGAGAATCAACTGGCACTGGTTTAGCCCATCCAAATCCGACAAACAGGATCATCATTGACCCAAAGGGATCAAGGTGTGATAGTGGATTAAGTGTCAATCTGCCTTGGTTTTTTGCAGTAGGGTCGCCAAGTTTATAGGCAACCCACCCATGTGAGAACTCATGAAAAACTAAAGCAAATAACAAGACAGGAATAAGCAAAACTAAAACCTCAGGTGGTAGTCTAAATAACATTAGTCAAACCTCGGATGAAATGTTCTATGAACTTCTTTTAAATGCTCTTTATCAAGATGGGTATAAATCTGAGTGGTAGAAATATCAGCATGCCCAAGCATTTCTTGAACAGATCGTAAATCTGCTCCCCCTTCAAGCAAATGCGTTGCAAATGAATGCCTTAGAGTATGAGGGCTAATTTCTTTATTTATTTCTGCTGTATTGGCCCATTTTTTTAACAAGATCCATATCATCATCCTTGTCAATTTCTTACCATTCCTACTCAAAAATAGCTCTGGAGTATTGGGATTTTTTTCAGAAACAGAAGGCCTTTCCTTGTTTATATAATCCTTAAGGTTTTTTCTAGCCATCGGTCCAATAGGCACAAATCTTTGTTTACCGCCTTTGCCATCAACTCTAATCATTTCCGAATCCCACAAAATATTTGATAATTTAAAATTACATAATTCGGTAACACGTAAACCGCAAGAATACATCATTTCAAATATTGCTATATCGCGCATTGACATTGGCGCTTTTTTTGGAATAAAGTTCAAAATTCTATCTATCTCTTCTACAGTAAGAACGTTAGGAAGTTTTTTTGCAACTTTAGGGGTGTCAATGGATAAAACAGGGTTAAAATCCATCTTACCTTCAGACAATAAAAATTTATGGTATGTTCTTATGCAAGAAATAGCCCGCTTAATAGAATTAGGTGACATATTTTCAGCGTTCAAAAATCTAACATATGCTCTTAGGTTTCTTTCTTTAACTAAGGAAATATCATCCAACCTCTGTCTTTTAAATACAAAAGAGTGATACTTTTCCAGGTCTCTTCTATAAGAAAGGAGAGAATTCTTTGCTAACCCCTTTTCAATTTTTAAAACCTTGAGGAATTCTTCAATAAATTCACGCATAATTTTTTAGATATTGTGCTCAATATTTTCACATAAAATATGCTCAATCAATAAATGACATTCTTGAATACGCTGAGTATCATCAGAAGGGACTGAAATCATGACTTCCCCCATACCTTCCATTTTACCGTGATTTTTTCCAGTTAATATTATGCTTTTAATTCTCGCAGACCGCGCGGCTAGTAAAGCGTTTACAACATTTTTTGAATTACCGCTCGTTGAAATAGCGATCAGCACATCACCAGGCACCCCTAATCCTTCAATTTGTCGAGAAAAAATTTCATCATAACTCGTATCATTTGACCAAGCAGTAATAAAGGATGTATCAGTTGTTAGAGCGATTGAAGCTATGGGCTTTCTAGAATGACTTCTTAATCCTCCCATTAATTCTGCAGCCATATGTTGTGCATCAGCTGCAGATCCGCCATTACCGCACCAGAGAATTTTATTACCATTCTTAATTGCGCTAAGCATTATTTCTGCCGCACTCTCTACTTCACTTAAACATGTTTCAAGCATGCGTAGTTTAATATTTGCACTGTCTTGAATTATTTGACGAAAGTCAAGCATCACTTAATAAAATCCTCATAGTCTAAATTTGACATTAAATTATTGTATTCATCAAGATTGTCTACCGCTGTCTTTATTATCCAACCAGATTCATACGGATCAGAATTAATTAGGTCAGGGCTTTCCTCTAGATCAGAATTAATTTCTATAATTTTGCCTGAAACAGGTGCAAAAAGATCAGCAACTGTTTTTACAGCTTCAACAACACCAAATACATCATCCTGATTAATACTGCTTTCAAGGTCGGGGAGTTCAACAAACACAATGTCTCCTAATTGCCCCTGGGCGTGATCTGTAATTCCAATAGTTGCTATATTATTATCGATAGAGACCCACTCGTGCTCTTTAGTGTATCTTAATTCCTTTGGAGTGCTCATTTATTCTTTACCCTCTTTGTATTTAAATGTTTTTAAAAAATTAGTATCAAAATTTCCAGACCTATATCTTTCGTCCTTCATAATTGCCTGATGAAATGGTATTGTAGTTTTAGGACCCTCAATAATTGTTTCTTCTAACGCACGCTCCATACGGTTAATTGCGGATTTTCTATCAGGTGAATGAACGATCAATTTTCCCAGAAGCGAGTCATAATATGGGGGTATCTTGTAACCTGCGTAGGCATGCGAATCAATTCGAACTCCTTTGCCTCCTGGCATATGAAAGCTAGAGATTGGAATTGCTGAGGGGGAGAAATTTTTATCAGGATCTTCAGCGTTTATTCTGCATTCGATTGAATGCCCTCTAAGTTTCATATTATATAAATAATCTGGAAATTTATCTCCTGCGTGAGTCCTAATTTGCCATTTAATTAAGTCTGCACCTGTTACCATTTCGGTTATTGGATGTTCAACTTGAATACGAGTATTCATTTCCATGAAATAAAAATCTTTATTTTTATCTAACAAAAATTCAACGGTTCCCACACCGATATAACCAACGGCTTTTGCACCGGCAATAGCTGCTTCACCCATTTTTTTTCTTAAATCCTCATCAACGGCTGGTGAGGGTGATTCCTCTACTAATTTTTGATATCTTCTTTGTATAGAGCATTCACGTTCACCCAAACTTACAATATTTCCAAATGCATCAGCTAAAATTTGAATTTCTATATGCCTGGGATTTTCAACAAATTTCTCAATATACATATCGCCATTATTAAATGCATTACGTGCCTCTGAGCTAGCGGTTATAAAGGCATTTTCGATTTCAGAGTCTTTATAAACTAGCCGCATTCCTCTACCCCCACCACCCGCTGAAGCCTTAAGCATTACAGGATAACCAATGTCCTTTGCTACAAGCTTTGCTTCACTGGGACTTGATAAAATACCCTCATTACCAGGAATAACTGGAACGCCAGCAGATTTCATAGTTTTTTTAGCTTCAGATTTATCACCCATAGCGTTTATTATTTCAGGCTTTGGTCCAATAAAAGCAAAATTATTTTCACTGCAAATTTTAGAGAAATCTGCATTTTCAGCTAAAAAACCATATCCAGGATGAATGGCATCTGAATTTGTGATTTCGCCAGCAGAAATAATACTAGGTATACTTAAATAGGATTCACTACTCTGAGGCGGACCAATACAAACTGCTTCATCAGCAAATTTTGTATGAAGAGAACTTTTATCTGCTGTAGAATAAACGGCAACAGATTTAATTCCTAATTCATGACATGCACGTATAATACGCAGGGCAATCTCACCGCGATTGGCAATTAGTATTTTTTTATACATTTTAAGAGGATTTAATCTTAAATAAAGGCTGATTATATTCTACAGGATCACCATTTTTAATTAATACTTCTGAAATAATTCCGGTGCTCTCAGCTTCAATTTCATTCATTATTTTCATAGCTTCAATAATGCATAGCGTATCGCCTTTATTGACAATGTCTCCAGCTTTTACAAATAAATCTGCTTCCGGTGAAGGAGCGGCATAAAAAGTTCCAGGCATTGGAGATAGTATATTGCTGTGATCGGAATTAATAGAACTGGAAATAGATGTATCATCAGATGAGTCTAACTGATCAATTTGCGATACATCTTGGGAATTATTTTTTGATTTTTGATCAACAATATTAATTCCTGGAGATTTTACGACACGGTACTTTCTCCCCCAGAAATTAATGTCTATCTCATTAACATCGCTATTCTCTAATATATAAATAATTTCTTTTAACTTGTCTTGCCACATAATTTTCTCTAAATGTTGTTATGTATAATCCTAAGAAGATACGATTAAGTTTTCACACGTTCAATATATTCTCCGGAACGAGTATCAATTTTTAATTGATCATCTATATCGATAAAAAGTGGGACCTGAAGACTGTACCCTGTCTCAACAGTTGCAGGCTTGGTAGCTCCAGTAGCTGTATTTCCTTTAACGCCAGGCTCAGTATTAGTAACGGCAAGTTCTACGTGTGCTGGTAGCCTTACATCTAAAATATCTAATCCATCAAATAAGAGATCCACATTCATTCCGGGCTTTAAAAAATTCTTAGTATCATTTATATTTTCATTTAGAATGCTAAACTGCTCGTATGTTGCGTTATCCATAAAAATATAGGAATCAGAATCATTATAAAGAAACTGCATTTCTTTAGCTTCAATTTTAAGAAATTCAAGCTTTACACCAGCATTGAATGTTTCATCTATAATTTTTCCAGTTGAAATATCTTTCAACTTTGTTCGTACAAAAGCGGGACCTTTTCCAGGCTTAACATGCAAAAACTCTATCACTTTCATGCGTTTGTTTTTATGGAAAATTACTGATCCGTTTTTTATATCTGATGTATTAGCCATTCTTACTCCTTAAAAGATTAGAAATTTATAACTTAATTTTGTTTTTTTATAATTTTTTACTAAACATCTATAGCAAATACTTTTCTAGATGATTTTTTAACAAAATCTACTGAACTTTCATGGTCTTTGAGACATTGGTCAATGCCTCTATCGTCTTTAGCATACTTAACTAAATCAGCTGTGCGAAGAATAGATATCAATTTTATAGACAAGTTATTTTCAAAAGGAAATCTTTCGCTAAATTCAGCGATCTCTTCTGTTGTCATCTCAAGGGCTCTAATAAAAAAAGTATTCTCAACATACTCCCGCAAAATAAACGAGATACTAACAAAGAATTCTTTTTTTAGTTCATTATTTGAAATATTAGACAAATTTATTTTCTCTAGCTTTTCTAATGCTATTTCAAATGGTTTGCGGTAAATACTGCTCTTTTGTGTAGATGATTCATTTTTTATTCTTTTTCTCCACAGTGAAATGATCCAATATCCGATAATAATCAAAAGGATAATCTTTAAAATCAAAAATAAATTTTCATAGGATTGAATCTCTACAGGTCCCTTAATAGGGAGAATACCATCTGAACCTGCATTAAGATTTATGTTTTTTTCTTTAACAGAGATGACATCCATGAGTATAGAGTCCGTAACAATTGAATAGGTAACTATGCTGTCAGAATTCATAATATTTATACTAATCTCAGGTATAGCTATAGATCCAGTGTCCCAAAAAACTAGCTCGAGGATTGCTTCATAATTATTTTTTTTAGCATTAAACGAAGAACCTCTCAGTTGAAGATCTTCTTTGAAGATTAGAGATGGAAAATCAATCAAGTTTGTATCGGGATGGTTAATAGATATATTATAAAAAACAGGCTCACCGATTGTAGTTTGAAGGGTATCGATTTTAACAGATAAAGTAACAGGTTCATCTGGCTCTACCCCAATGCATCTAGTTAGGAATAATAAAAGAAATATCAATAGGATGAGTTTTTTAGCTATGACCGTCTTTCTCTTTTTTTAAAAAATCTCATTAATGGTTCAACATAGTCTTGGCTAGTGCTTACGTTAACAACGTCAAATTTATTTTTTTTAGATTCATTATTAAAATTGTTCCATCTATCTATAATGGATTTTTCAGAAAATTCTCTTTCCTTTTTTGATGAAGTGTCGACCCAGCACTCTTCATTTGATTCAGGGTCAATAATCTTTAATAATCCTAAGTTTGGTATTTTTTGCTCAGCTGGATCAGAGATACGTATACCAATTAAATCATGCTTCTTATTTACAAGCTTCAAAGGTTTCCAATAATCATGATCTAAAAAATCGGAGATTAAAAATACTACAGATTTTCGAGTTGAAACATTCATTAAAAAATCCAAAGCAACTTTAATTGAGGTTTCTTTGTTAGTAGGTTTATGGAATAAAACCTCACGAATTAATCTTAATATGTGAGATTTGTTTTTTTTGGGGGGTATATATTTTTCAACTCGAGAGCTAAATAAAATTAAGCCTACCTTATCTTGATTTCTAATAGCTGAGAACCCTAAAACAGATGCTAATTCAGCAGAAATATCAGATTTAAGCTGATTAATAGTACCAAATCCACCTGAAGAGCTAATATCAACTAAAATATAAACTGTAAGCTCTCTTTCTTCTTCGAAAACTTTTATAAAAGGTGCATTATTTCGAGCTGTTACATTCCAATCAATCATTCTTATATCATCCCCAGGATAATATTCTCTTACTTCTGAGAATGTCATGCCTTGCCCCTTAAAAGCAGAATGATATTCACCACTAAAAAGATCGTTAACCAACCCTTTTGTTCTTATTTCGATATGCTTAACCTTTTGAAGTATTCTTTTTGGAATCATTTAGTTTGCTTATTAAAAAGATTAGGGTATTTCAATAGAATCAAACATTCTTTGAATAATATCCTCAGATGAGATTTCTTCAGCTTCAGCCTCATAGCTTAAGATAATTCTGTGCCTCAAAACATCTTTTCCTATAAACCTAACATCCTCCGGAGTAATGTAACCTCTTCCTTCAAGAAAAGCACGAGCCTTTGAAGCAAGAATGAGGCTAATTGAGGCTCTAGGACTTGCACCATTTTCAATTAATTGAGATAAATCTCCCAGATTGTAATCTTCAGGATTTCTGGTAGAAAAAACAAGATTCAATATATATTCTTCAACTTTTTCATCCACATAAATGTCATTTATTGATTTTTGTGCTTTTGTTATAGCTGTAGCTTTAATTTTAGATTTTTTAAATTTAACCGGGTCAGTTCTGGCTGATGATCTTAAAATTTGGCGCTCTTCATCTTTGCTAGGATAGTCAACTTTTAACTTCATCATAAATCGATCTACTTGTGCCTCAGGCAGGGTATATGTACCTTCTTGCTCTATTGGATTTTGAGTAGCTAGAACTAAAAATGGGGCTCCGAGCTTAAAAGTAGATTCACCAATAGTGACTTGTCTTTCTTGCATAGCTTCCAACAATGCGCTCTGCACTTTTGAGGGGGCTCTATTTATTTCATCGGCTAAGATTATATTCGAAAAAATAGGTCCTTTTTTTGTCTCAAAACCGCTGGTTTTTTGATTAAAAATCAAAGTACCTATCAAATCCGCAGGGAGCATGTCAGGAGTAAATTGAATTCTTTGAAAACTTGTATTTATGGAATTTGCCAATGTACTTACAGTT
>MDTB01087205.1_pt1 | contig 16416 bp, 19 predicted proteins | sample 811161 | NCBI WGS metagenome assembly MDTB01 (sample SAMN05326650, study PRJNA326480) | marine metagenome | isolation source: seawater | place: Mediterranean Sea | collected 2009 | reverse complement strand
TTTGTACCCAAATTGTTAATTTTGTTGATAATAATTACTTTTATAACTATGATACATGCACAAGCTCATTAAAATACATGTCAAATATTTTGCAAGTGTTAGAGATTTAATGAAGACAGATTCTGAAGATCTTAATATTGAAACTTCACTATCTGTATATGAGTTATGGAGAGAGTTAACGGCTAAAATTAATGCACCAGATAATATTCTGATAGCCGTTAATCATAAATATGTTGATAAAGAAACTAAATTAAATGATGGAGATGAAGTAGCTTATTTCCCTCCAGTAACAGGTGGATAAAAATGAAAATAGAAATAGTAGATGAAAAATTTGACCCATGGCAATCATTGGTTGACTACAAAAAAAATGATTTACAAAATAATCCAAAAATTGGAGCATCATCAGTTTTTTTAGGAACAATGAGAGACTTTAACGAAGATTCAGATGTCTCAGGTATGGAGCTCCAACATTATCCAGGTATGACAGAGAAATATCTAGAGGATATTATTCAAAATGCAATTAAGAAATATAAAATTATCGATGGTTTAGTTATTCATAGAGTAGGATTGCTTGAGCCTACAGACCCAATAGTTATTGTTGCGACATGGTCAGAGCACAGGGATAACGCTTTTAATGCCACTCGTGAAATCATGGAGTCGTTAAAATCAGAAGCTCCTTTCTGGAAGAAAGAATCAACAGACAAGGGATTCAGATGGGTCCAGCCTTCTGAAAATAATACTGAGCCTGAAGAAGCTAACAATGAAATTTAATAAAGTAGTATTAGCTTATTCTGGAGGTTTAGATACATCAGTTATTGCAAAATGGTTAATGGAGAAATATAACTGTGAAGTTATTACCTTTACAGCAGATATAGGCCAAGGCGCAGAGACTAAAGAAGCAAAAGCCAAAGCTAAAAAATTGGGTATTAAGAAAATTTATATTGAAAATTTGACTGAAGAATTTGTCAAGAATTATGTTTATCCAATGTTCAGATCAAACGCAATCTATGAAGGAGAGTATTTTCTGGGTACATCTATAGCTAGACCTTTGATTAGTAAAAGACTTATTGAAATTGCAAAAAAGGAGGGGGCAGATGCAATATGTCATGGCGCAACTGGCAAAGGTAATGATCAGGTTAGATTTGAACTATCAGCATATGCGCTAAACCCAAAAATTAAAATCATCGCACCATGGAGAGAATGGAATTTTGTCTCAAGGAAAGATTTAGTTAGATATGCTAGGCTCCATAAAATTGCAATAGATTTTGATTTGGGCAAGAAAAGCCCATATTCAATGGATGCAAATATCCTTCATACATCGTATGAGGGTGGTGTATTAGAAGATCCTTGGAAATGCCCTGATGAATCCATGTGGCTTAGAACAAAATCAATAGAAAAATCATCCAATAAGGCTGATATTTTGGAACTTGAATTTAAAAGTGGTGACATAACTAAGATTAATAAAAAAACTCTATCCCCTGCTAAAATCTTAGATAAATTAAATATGCTTGCAGGGAAACATGGTATTGGAAGAGTCGACATAGTTGAAAATCGCTATGTTGGAATAAAATCTAGAGGTTGTTATGAGACTCCTGGTGGAACAATATATCATAAGGCGCATAAAGCTATCGAATCTATTACTCTTGATAGAGAGCTTTTACATTTAAAAGAGGACTTATCTAATCGTTACACACGCTTAGTATATAATGGTTATTGGTTTAGTCCTGAAAGAAATAGTTTGCAAAAGCTTATTGATGATTCTCAAAAAAAAGTATCTGGTGTAGTTAAAATTAAATTATTTAAAGGGAATGTTATTGTGCTAGGTAGAAAATCACCATATTCTCTTTATAGTGAAGACTTATCAACCTTTGAAGCAGATTCTGGAGACTATAACCAAAGAGATGCAGAAGGATTTATCAAAGTAAATTCTTTGAGATTAAGAAACAAGCAGAAATAATCTATTTTACGATTTCTTCTAGGTATACTGTAAATTTTAAGACGTCTTTTCTATACTGTTCGATTTTCACTGGTATATAATCATGATCCACAGCATACCAAGTAAGAGTACTTCTTTTGTTATTCTCAATAATTCTTCTTATGACGATTGTATTTGTCTCTCCAAAGATTGTATCAATAACATCATCTGAATGGATTGTGTAGACATATATCCTTGATCTACCTTTATCAATAATATTGTACTTAGATTCGAATACTCCTTTTTTCATATTTTCTTGAAAAGCAATTTGAACTGACAGTCTATCAAGGCTATTTTTGGCAATAGAATGCTCTTTAGCATCACCATCGACTACTGTAATAGCAGTAGAATCAGTCTTGAAATTTGTAATTAGTTCTTCCTCTTTATCTTTCTTTTTCCTTGAATACAAATATTTTTTTGGATATATTTTATTATTGTTAATTACATAGTTAGATAATTCTAACCTTTCATCTTTTTTTATTTTGAAAATCCCATCAGTACTACTTTTTATTTTAAAAAAATAGTTTGAGTCCGCCTTAGATAAAATATAAGAGCTTTTGCCAAAAAGAATTTTACCCTTATAAAGACTATAATCATGTTGCGAGATAATTTCTTGCTCACTAAAAACATTAATAGGTATAATCATTAGAGAGATTGTGAGTAGATAAATATTTAATAATCTAGGATATGCTCGATAGGACATTCTATAACCTCATCATTAAATAAAAATTTATCATTCTGTTTGCTTATATTACCATCCACAAACCATTTCAATGCAATCGGAAAAATTTCATATTCTATTTTATGTACTTGTTCTTTTATAAGATTGAGGTCAAATTTCTCAACCTTAAATTTACTCTGGATTATTACCGGTCCATCATCTAGCTCTGATGTAACATAATGTACAGATGCGCCATGATATTCATCACCAGCCTCTATAACTTTATGATGTGTATTTAGACCTTTATGCTTTGGCAACAAAGAAGGATGAATATTTAAAATCATACCATCATATTTATCAGTTATGGTTTTAGGCAATATTTTCATGAAACCAGCAAGAATTACTAGATCTACAGAATTATCATCTATTATTTTTGAAATCTTATCATGAAAGCCTTCAGCAGTATTAACTATAAGGGTGGGTATTTTATGATCAGCAGCAATTTTTAGACCTTTAGCGGTTGGATTATCTGATATCACCATCAAAATATCCATATCAATAAAGCCAGAGGTTACTTTACTAGCTATATTGTCAAGATTACTTCCATTGCCAGAAATTAAAATTATAGATCTAGTTTTTTTCATATATGATTGATTTACTATTTGATTTTTGGATGTATCCTATTATCTTAGGTTTATATTTTAATTTTTTTGATATATTGAACAATCTACCAACATCTTTTTTGTTTACTATTAAGACCATACCAAGCCCACAATTAAAAGTTTTTAGCATCTCGCTTTCAGATAATTTTGCTTTATCTTGGATTAATTTAAATATTTTAGGAAACGACCAGCTAGAAAGATTTATTTTAGCTGCATATCCTTGAGGTATGATTCTTGGAACATTATCAGTAATACCACCTCCAGTTATATGTGCAGCTCCATGAATTTCTAGTTTATTATTAAGTCCAGCGAATATATCAGAATATAATTTAGTCGGCCTTATAAGACTCTTAGCTAAATCCATGCCCATATATCTTTGCTTAATTGATAAAATTTTCATTTCGATTAATTTATTAATTAGGGAATAACCATTTGAGTGTAAACCAGTTGAAGGAAATCCTATAATTACATCTTTATGTTTGATTAATTTAGTATTTATCACTTTGCTCTTATCAACTATCCCGACACAAAAACCAGCTAAATCATAATCTTTATTTTTATACATGCCAGGCATTTCTGCTGTTTCGCCACCAATCAATGGAATATTGATAGAAGAACACGCTTTTTTTATACCCTTAAGTACTTGCGTATGGAGCTTTATATCTATTTTACTCGTAGCAAGGTAATCCAAAAAGAATATCGGCTCTGCTCCTGAAGTCAGAACATCATTTACGCACATAGCTAGTAAATCCTGTCCAATATATCTATGTTCATTCAATAAAGCTGCTAATTTAAGCTTAGTACCAACGCCATCTGTTCCAGCTACAATTACTGGCTTTTTATATTTTTTTATATCGAGTTCGTATAAACTTGAAAAACCACCAATGCCAGATATAATATTTTGGCATTTTATATTATTACCTTTGTTTATTTTGCTTATAAGTTTATCGGCATTTGCTATATTAACACCTGATTTTTCATAAGTTAGCTTGTTTAGAATCTTTTTCATCTTTAAATGGTTAGCATTTAATTATATATTAATCTATTGAGTATATATACATTTATGATGGATACAAAAGTTAATAAAGAGCAAATACCGATAAACTTCAGCTTTATTTCTAATAGAAGCTTTGATAACTATGTTATTGGCGATGATCAGTTTGTTATAAGAACTCTAAAAAATCTAGCTAATGCTACATCACCAAGCCTTATCTTTTTAAATGGAAATAAATCAACTGGAAAGTCTCACTTATGTTCAGCTTTAATTGAACTATCACAGAAATCAATTTGTCAGTTAAATGAATCTAATATTTTAGAAGTAGAGCCAGACAAAATACTAGCTCATGATTTATTAATCATCGATGATATTGATCAAATTATAAATAACTATGAGATTGAGGAAAAGTTATTCTCAGTAATTAATGATTTTATTCTTAATAAAAAAAATATACTAGTAACCTCATCAGAACCTTTAAACAAAATTAAATTTGAGTTGCCAGACTTATCATCTAGATTAAAATGGGATCAAGTTTTAATTATTCCTGAACTAACAGATAATGATAAAATTAAGGTTTTACAAAAAAATTCCAAAGAGAGGGGTTGGATTCTATCAGATAATGTATGCGATTATATAATGAGTCATTATAAAAGGGATCTATTTTTTTTATGTAACTGTGTTAAATCTCTGGACCGAGCCTCATTGGCACTTAAAAAGAAAATAACAATACCCTTCATCAAAAATATTATGAAGTATAAATAAGTTACTTATTTAATTTTATTGCTAATTCTGCAATTCTTGAGCCAAAACTCATACAAATAGCTTTTTCATCATCAGATATTTCATTTGCACCATTGAAAGATACATGGCTTGGGCCATATGGCGTTCCACCTGTCTTTGTGCTATTTAATTTTTTTTCACTATATGGAACTCCTGATATTAGCATGCCATGATGCAACAAAGGCAGCATCATACTTATCAGAGTTGATTCTTGACCTCCATGCAGGCTTGAGGTAGACGTGAATACACCTGCTGGTTTGCCAGATAATAAACAGTTGTGCCATTCTGCCGTAGTAGAATCAATAAATGCTTTCATAGGTGCAGCCATGTTTCCGAAGTGTGTTGGACTTCCGATAATTAGCGCTGAACAATCTTGTAGATCTTGCTTACTAACTATGGGATCTTCCTCTTTATCATTATGAGCATTCTCTACTGTTCTTAACAAAGCATTGGCCCCATTAATATTCTCTACTCCTCTTGCTATCAAACGACTCATTTTTTTCGTTGAGCCATTGGTAGAATAATATATAATAAGTACATTCATTATAGAACTAGGATATTCTAAATAGATAATAAAATAAACTTTTAAGATATATTATGCGCAAACTTTTTTTCTTTATATCAATAATATTTTTTATTCTGCCAGTGATTTCTTTGGCGTCTGATGAAGTAACATCGAAAGAGCTAATAGAAGATGCTAAGAAATCTTATAAACAGGCAGTTAAACTTAATAACCCATGGAGAGATACTAATAAAATTATAAAAAGAGCTGAAAAAGCTCATAACAACAAGAAGTACAAAAAGTCTGTTAGACTAGCCAAAGAAGCCCTTAATCAAGCCAAGATGGCCATTGAGCAGCACAACTCACAAAAAGATAACTATAGGTTCCTTGATGATTAGACTTAGTTTATTTCAATCTATCACACAGATCATCAATGTTGACCTGTGTTTTTGATTTTGATGATCTTTCCTTGTAGCTAACACACTTATTGTCAGACTCAGTATTGCCAATTATAATAATATTAGGAATACCTATTAGCTCCCAATCCTTGATTTTTTTTCCTAGATTAGTATCTCTATCATCATAAATAGTATCTACCCCATTTTTACTCAATAAATTATATACAGTTTCTGAGTGCAGTCTAACATTTTTATATTTGTTACCATCAATTTCTATAATCACTACATTAAATGGAGCTATGGATTTTGGCCATTTTATACCGTCTTCGTCATGAAGTTGCTCAATTGCAGCAGCAGCAATTCTCGTAATACCTATGCCATAACAACCCATGAACATATTGATAGACTTAGATTCTTTCGTGGTAATCTTGGCATTCATTTTTTCAGAATATTTTTGCCCGAGCTTAAAGATATGTCCAACTTCTATACCTTTTTTGTGAATCAGCCCAGTTTTTTTGATTAAGGCATCAAGATTATCTTCCTGATACTTTGATTTTGCAATTTCTATATTCATACCATTCATATCTTCACTCAAAAGCAGATCATCTTCACCCGTATCTGCAATTACATGGAACTCATTAGATTCACTGCCACCAATATTACCACTATCAGCATCAACTATAGTGAAATCTAACATTAGATTTTTAAATATATTATTATACGCATTCATATATGTTTGATAAGTTTCATCAAGACATTCTTGGCTTTCGTGAAATGAGTATGCATCTTTCATTATGAATTCCCTAGCTCTCATAACTCCAAATCTCGGCCTAATTTCATCTCTAAATTTTGAAGAAATTTGATATAAATTGATAGGTAATTGTTTGTAACTTGATACATCTTTTCTCATCAAGTCGGTTATAACTTCCTCAAAAGTTGGTCCAAGGCAAAAATCCCTGTTATTCCTATCAGTAAATCTTAGAAGTTCCGGTCCATATTCATCCCATCTTTCTGATTCTTGCCAGAGGTCTGCTGGTTGGACGGAGGGCATCAATATCTCGCTACAACCAATATTATTTAGCTCATCTCTTATAATTTTTTCAATTTTTTTTATAACGCGTAGACCAATAGGTAACCATGAATATTGTCCTGAAGACAGTTTTCTTATCATCCCCGTTTTTATCATTAGCTTATGGCTTACTACTTCAGCCTCAGAAGGAGTATCTTTTAGGGTAAAAATTGGGAATTGTGAAACTTTCATACCTTAATAATTTTTTAATACTATTGCTATATCCTAATTTGATGTTTTAGTTTAACATGAATACGGGTATTATATATAAAGCAATTCAGTGAGTTTACTTGAAATAACATATGTTTAAATTTTTTAAAGATTGGTATGAGAGCCATCTGACAGATCCTAATCAGGTAGCATTAGCGCTAATAGTTCTGTCAATCACATTGGTTACATATATCTTGTTATCCACTGTTGCACCTATACTTGTAGCTATAATACTGGCATATATGCTCGAAGGTATTGTTGGTAGGTTTAGTCAATCAAGTAATTTAAAAAGAGAAGCTATAGTGCTTTTCGTATATGTCTCATTTATCTTCATTGCAATTCTAACGCTATTTATGCTAATTCCAATAATGTTAGAACAGTTAACATTATTTATTAAAACTTTGCCATTAATGCTCGAGAGAGGCAAAGCTTTACTACTAGATTTCACTTCAAATAATAATAATTTCATATCTGAGGAGCAATTAACTAATATATTTTCTACTATGAATGCTGAGATAAGCATGGCTGGTAGATCAATAATTTCCTATTCTATAGCATCTGCTGGAAGCATATTTGCAGTAATGGTTTATATGCTAATTGTGCCTATACTTATTTTTTTCTTTCTGTATGATAAAGAAGAAATACATGGTTGGTTCAAAAAATTCTTCCCAGAAAAATTAGATCTGTCTAGAAAGGCATATGCAGAGTTAGATCTCAAAATTGGAAATTATATACGCTGCAAGCTAATAGAAATTATAATTGTATGGTTTGCTTCGACATTATTTTTTGCGTTGTTTGGTCTCAACTATGCATTGTTATTAGGATTTCTTTGTGGTTTGTCGGTTATAATACCTTATGTTGGCGCGATTGCAGTGACAATACCTATTATCTTGATAGCATACTTTCAATGGGGAACGGCTCCTGACTTTTGGTATATTTTGATTATACATCTATTCATTCAAGTTATAGATGGTAACGTTGTCGTACCGGTATTATTCTCAGATGCTGTAAATCTCCACCCTTTAGCAATTCTGATTTCTATTCTGTTTTTTGGTACAATATGGGGTATATGGGGTGTGTTTTTTGCTATACCTCTAGCAGTATTAATGAATACATTATTAAATATCTGGCCAATGACAGAGTACAAAACCTAATAGAGGGAAGCATATGTTTAATGGAAGTATGGTTGCTATAGTTACACCGATGAATGAAGACGGTAGCTTAGATCATTCTTCTCTTGAGAATTTGATTGAATTTCATATTGAGAATAAGACAGACGTAATTATATCTGTTGGCACAACTGGTGAATCAGCAACACTAGACTTTAATGAACATTCTGAGGTTATAAAGTCTACACTTGATATTGTAAATAAAAGAATACCTGTTATTGCTGGTTCCGGAGCTAATTCAACTAGCGAAGCCTTACATTTAACCCAAAGATCAAAAGAACTTGGTGCGGATGCATGTTTATTGGTTACCCCATATTATAATAAGCCAACTCAACGCGGCTTGTATGCACATTACAGGAAAATTGCCGATGAAGTCAGTGTTCCACAAATATTATATAATGTTCCCGGTAGGACTTCAGTTGATATGTTACCAGAGACAGTTGAAAGTCTGTCAACTCACCCAAATATTGTTGGCATAAAAGAAGCCTCGGGTGATTTAGATAGATCCAAAGAAATACTAGAGAGATGCTCCGATAAAATATCTATATTTACAGGTGATGATAAAACTTCAGCCAGAGACATTTTAATGGGCTTTAAAGGCAATATATCTGTCACAGCAAACGTTGTTCCTCTTGCAATGCATAAGATGTGTAGATCAGCATCTGAAGGTAAAAAACAAGAAGCAGAAAAAATAAATACCAAAGTTGATGTTCTTCATGATAATCTTTTTATTGAATCTAATCCTATTCCTGTCAAATGGGCGTTAAACAGGATGGGATTGATTAAGAAAGGCATAAGATTACCTCTGACTTGGATGGATGAGAAATATGAATCTAAATTAGAACAGTCATTAATTAATGCCGGAGTTAAACTTAAGTGAAAATGAAAATTAGCATTCTAAAAATAAATTTAATGATAAGTGTCTTATTTATGACAAGTTGTTCAACCTTCTCAGATTATCTTGGAAATCTTACATCCGAGGAAAGAAGAGATTTAATTGTATATAAAACTGATAAGCCATATGAAGATACTCAATTTGATCTGTTAGTTCCTCCTGATTTAATAACACCTAATTCTAATAATACGCTAGAGATACCAGATTATATTAATGAACAAGGTTTAGATGTATTCACTGTAGATACTCCTTTGGATGGTATTAAGATTTTACGATCTGGCCGTGATTCTTTTATATCTGTTAAAAGTAAAGACAAAAAAATTATTTGGAATAAATTATCTGATTTTTGGAGATCAGAGGGGTTCCGATTGGTTCAAAAGGATTATACTTTAGGATCAATGAGGACAGGTTTCTTAGAAAACTTAAGTGAGGCACAGCTAGGAACAGTTCAGAGATATGTAGGGAGATACATACCATTATTAGTTTCTCCTGAAACTCGCGATAGTTATAGCACTAGACTGATAATGACTGATAGCACAACTGATATTTTAATTACTCACTATGGTAAAGAATTTATGTCTGATGGGGACACCGAGTTTAGATGGCAAAATAGACCCAGAGATCCTGAGTTTGAAAGTGAAATGATAGCAAGGTTATACATTTATCTTGGAGGAGAGGAGGCTCAATCTAAAGGCTATACTATAGTTAAGTCATCGGGTTTGCGCAACAAAGCAAATATGAGTGTAGACGAAAATGGAATTCATACAATATTTATTAATGATATTTATGAAAGAGTTTGGCCAGAGGTAATTTTGTCTCTTGAAACTTATGGAGTAAAGATTTTATCCGCAAAAGAGGATGATGGTATTATTTATGTTTCTGTATCAGAACAAAAAGCAGCTGAAACATCTTTTCTAAGCTCATTAGCATTTTGGAAAACATCAGAAAATATTGATGCTTTTAATATAGTATTAATTTCTAAACAAGATGGAACATTAATAGAAGTTCAAAATGACGCATATATGAATTTCACGAATGCTGCAGCTGAAGAAGTTATTCGTGCTCTATATGCTAGCTTAAGGTAATATATTATTTTACTTGGTGAATTTGAGCATATGCTGAATGATTATGTATAGATTCGAAATTTTCAGATTCAACAACATATTCTGTGACTCTGTCATCTTCTGCAAAATGAGCTGCAATGTCTCTAACCATATCTTCAACAAATTTAGGATTATCATAAGCTAATTCAGTAACATGTTTTTCGTCTGGCCTTTTTAACAGTGCATATAATTCTGATGATGCTTCTTTTTCAACAATGTCTATTATCTCTTCAATCCATATAAAATCTTTAATACTTACAGTAACAGTTACATGAGATCTTTGATTATGTGCACCATAAGCAGATATTTTCTTAGAACATGGGCATAAACTTGTTACAGGCACTAGTACTTTAACTTTGAGATTTGATATTCCATCTTTAACTTCTCCTATAAATGTAACCGTATAATCTAATAAGCTTTTCACTTTTGATTCAGGTGCTGTTTTGTTGATAAAATAAGGAAAAGTCATTTCAACATGGCCAGATTCTGCCTCTAGCAAAACTAGCATTTCGTTGATCATTGATTTAAATGTTTCTACCGTTATATGTTCGTCATGGTTATTTAAAATATGGACAAATCTAGACATATGCGTTCCTTTTAAATTATGTGGTAAGTTCACATACATATTAAAACTTGCTACGGTAGTTTGATTATCACCAGACCTTTGTTTAATAATCATTGGATGAAGTATGTCTTTTATACCCACTTTATTAATAGGGAGATTCCTTGTATCCTCCAATCCTTGAGTATCAGGTAGGTTATTTTTGTTAATTGCCTTTATCGTTTTTTTATTAGTTGCCATTGTGTTATACCGTATATGTTACTGCTGATTTATCTGTTTCCCATAATTTTATTGATTTAACTGCTATAGTATCATTATTTATTAACTTAGTTAGCTCAGAATGAATATATTCTGCAATATTTTCAGCTGTAGGATTTACACTTTTAAAAGCTTTTAAATCATTTAAAAAACGATGATCTAGTTTATCCACTACCTCATTTGTCATATTTCTGATTTTTTTGAAGTCAATAACCATTCCGACATTATCTAGTTTATTACCAAAAACTTCAACTTCAACTTTCCAATTATGCCCATGCATTCTTTTACATGGCCCATCATGCCCATTAAGTATATGAGCTGATGAAAATTCTACAAACGTTGTTAAAGTATAAATTTTTGACATTTTGTTAAATATTAATTTTTTTATTCAGATTATCCATTCTTTTGATATGGTCATTTGTCGTCTTAATGATGCCTCTAGCATCCAAACCTAAATCAGATAGTATTTCATTTTGATTTCCATGAGGGATAATATTATCAGGAACCCCTAAATTAACTATATTTTTAGTTATACTATTTTTATTTACTACTTCAGTTACTGCGGAACCCGCACCACCTAGTATAACATTATCTTCAATGGTAAATATATATTCATGAGAGTTGCATACATTAATAATCATATTTTCATCTATCGGTTTAACAAAACGCATATCTATAACAGTTGCTCCATTTGATTTAGCTGCATCTATGGCTTCACTTAATAGAGTTCCAAAAACTAAATATGCTATTCTGGACCCTTCAATTATAGTTTTACTTTCACCTAACAGTAAACACTCATTATTCAAATCAAGATCCAGGCCTTCAGTGAAGCCTCTAGGATATCTTACAGCAGCAATTCCAGTATGATTCAATCCTGTATTAAGCATTTTCCATAATTCTTGTTCATTTGATGGAGTCATTAATACAATTTTAGGCAAGATCCTTAAGAAAGATATGTCATAAATACCTTGATGTGTTTCACCATCAGCGCCAACAATGCCTGCTCTATCAATTGCTAATAAAATATCCAGTTCTTGAAGCATGATATCATGAATAAGTTGATCATATGCTCGTTGTAGAAAAGTAGAGTATATCGCAACAATTGGTTTCAAGCCGCCACAAGATAAACCTCCCGCCAAGGTTAGCGCATGTTGCTCTGCTATTCCTACATCAAAGTATCTAGTGGGAAAATTTTTCTCAAATTCTACTAGACCTGAACCTTCTCTCATTGCTGGTGTTATAGCAACTATTTCATTATTTATATTTGCCATCTCATTAATCCATCTAGAAAAAATTTGAGTATAAGTTAATTTATTATCAAGTTTATTTTTTTTAGAAACACCAGTTTTAACATCAAATGGCGTTACCCCATGATAAGAGATAGGATTCTGCTCTGCTAATTTATATCCTTTGCCTTTTTTCGTAATGATATGTAGAATTCTTGGCCCTTCTTTATCTTTAAGATTACTCAAGACTTCTATTAACCCAGTTACATCATGACCATCAACTGGACCATAATATTTAAAGCCAAGCTCCTCAAACAGTAGCCCTGGTGTTATGAATCCTTTTGCTTGATTTTCAACTCTTTTAGCAATTTCTTCTATAGCTTTAACTTTACTAAATACCTTCTTCCCACCCTCTTTGATGGAGTTAAATGTTTTACCAGTTAAAATACGTGTCAAATACTTGTGGACTGCTCCTACATTTGGTGATATTGACATTTCATTATCATTAAGAACAACGAGTAAATTAGATTTAATTCCCCCTGCATGGCTTAGAGCTTCAAAAGCCATTCCAGCCGTCAGTCCTCCGTCACCAATTACAGCTATAACTTTCTTGTTTTCATTTTTTAACCTTGATGCTATTTCATAACCTATTGCTGCACTGATTGAAGTACTTGAGTGCCCAGCTCCGAACGCATCATACTCACTTTCATTGATCTTGAGAAAACCTGAAATACCATTTTTTTTTCTTAGAGTAGACATTTGATTTTTTCTACCAGTTAATATTTTATGTGGATAGCATTGATGACCAATATCCCAAACAATTATATCTTTTGGAGTATCATACACATAATGAAGAGCGATAGTAATATCAACTGCACCTAACCCGGCAGCAAGATGTCCACCAGTCTTTGATATAGACTCAACTAGAAAACCCCTTAAGTCTTTAGAAAGCGATAATATCTCATCTTTTGATAGATTTTTTATATCACTAGGAAGATTAATATTTTCCAGTGTTTTATACTTATTATTCATAGAATTATTTTTGAGAGCTATCAGAAACTTCTTTGATTTTTTGTTCAGCCTCTTCTAGAGATTTTTGACATTTCTTTGAGAGCTCTATTCCTAATTTATATTTTTCAATTAAATCATCAAGACTTAAATCTTTTGACTCAATTTCGTCCAGCAATAATTGCATAGATTCTAAGTCTTTTTCAAAAGTTGATAGATTTTTTTTTGTTTTCTTATCCATATCTTTATAATACTATTTTTTTGTTACCTTTACATTGTTTACAAAATTATTACTCACATCCATAATTTCAAAAGAATAACCGCTTCTATCAAAAACAACTCCTTTAGAGGGAATATTTTCTAAGGATTCCAGTATAAAGCCATTTATCGTTTTAGCAACATCTTCTGGTATTTTCCAGTTTAGAATTTTATTAATTTCCCTAATCTGTACTGTTCCCTCTATTAAATAGATCTTATCATTTATTTTACGTATTCCATTTTCTTTATTGGTATTCTTATAATCACCAACTATCTCTTCCAATATATCATCCAAAGTTACTACGCCTTTAACATCTCCATATTCATCTACAACAAAACCAATTCTTTTTCTCTCTTTTTTAAATTCTATTAACTGACTCGTCAGCGAAGTATCTTCTGGAATAAAGTAAGGCGGATTAATATTGTCGATAATTTTTTCTTTTGTAATATTTCCATCAACAAGCATTTCGATAATTTTGCGTTTATGAAGAAAGCCTAATAGTTTATTCAGTTCACCCCTATATATTGGTATTCTTGTGTGTTTGCATTTTAATATAGATTGAGTTATCTGATCTTTTTCAGATTCAATGTCAACTGCGATTAGTTCTCCTCTTGGTATCATAGCATCTTCGACTTTGACTTTTTCTAAATCTAACATATTCACAATCATATCTTCATGACTTTTTGGTATTCTCTCACTAGATTCTTTAACAATTAATTTAATTTCATCTTTAGTAAGTAGCTCTTGGTTGACATATTCCGACTTGATCCCAAAAATTCTAAGCAATAATTTAGATAAAAAATTAATAACTACAACTATAGGATAAAATACCTTCATTAATAGATAAAAGATCCATGATATTGGATATGCTATTTTATCCGGATAAAGAGCTGCGAAAGTTTTTGGTGTTACTTCAGCAAATATCAGAATTATAATTGTTAATACAAATACAGAAATAGCCACCCCTGCCTGACCATAAAGCTGAACTGCAATTAAAGTACTAATAGCTGATGCAAGTATATTTACAAAATTATTTAATAATAATATTAATCCAAGCGTTTTGTCTGGATTAGTAATAAGAAAGTTAACTTTTTCTGCTGATTTCTCTCCTGACTTAAATCTATGTTTGAGTTTATATCTATTTACGCTCATTAGTGATGTTTCCGACCCAGAAAGAAATGCCGAGAGCAGTAACAAAATAAATAATATTATAAATAAATTTTCAATACTTATGTCTGTCATGATTTTTTAGAAGATGAATTTTAAAAAATTTCAAAGAAAAGCTTAGTCCCTAAATATGAAATAAATAAAAAAGCCATGCCGCTTAATGTTAAATTAGTGGCTTTTTTCCCTCTATAACCCTTTGAAAATCTACTGAAGATTAAATACGAATATGTTATCCATGCTATGATAGAGAATAAAATTTTCTCGGTTAATCCAATATATTCCCCCATTATGACAAACGGTGCACCACTTATTAATGATAATGTAAGCAATATAAAACCAAATATGATTAATTCGAACATTACCTTTTCCATTTTTTCTATTGGAGGCAGAATTGTCAAGAAAGGAGAACTTTGTACGCGCTTGAGTTTATTTTCTTGATACCTTAGCAGAATAGCCTGAATGGCAGCGAGACCAAGAAAACCATATGAAGTTATAGATACTATTACATGAATTTTAAGATCATTATTGATCTGTCCGATATTACCATCATCATGATATAGCATGGAAAATGGTATGGTAATTAGAGTAAGTGGCAATAATACTAAACCAAGGTGTTTGATTGGCTTTGAAAACATAAATGCAAAGAAAAGATAATTCACAATCAGGAAAGTAATTTCTAGAGATGTTATAAAATTAAATTTTTGATATAAGTTATCAACTAGGTTGTATGTATAAGCAGAAAACAAAACTAGGCTGAAGAAGAATAAGATATCAAAGTAAGTCTTTTTAAATGATAAGTGTTCTTCCTCTACAAGCACATATTTCATGCTGAATGTTGATAATGTATAAGCAATTATGGTTGCTAGACCTAATAGTTCCATTTTTGTAAATTTGCAAGTTCCTAAGCTATATTAACCTATCTATGTAAATTAGCTATTTATAATACAATAATACTATATAATTCAGTCTTATTTAGCATCATATAGAGTTAATTTTTGAATAAAACACTCCAGATACTACTTTATTATGATTTTTATACTAAAAATACTAACTAGAAATAATAACTAGTGATATAATTTGCATGTTTCAAAGTGAGGAGATAAATAGAATAAATTATGGTTAGAGTAAGATTATCAAGAGGCGGAGCAAAAAAAAGACCTTATTATCATATAGTGGTAATAGATCAGAAAGATAGAAGAGATGGAAGATGTCTAGAGCGTTTAGGTAGCTATGATCCAAATCTTGAGACTTCTGATAGAATCAAGTTAGACATTGAAAGATTAGATTATTGGGTATCAAAGGGTGCTCAGCTCAGTGATAGAGTTAAACTACTTAAAAAATATTCACTGGATCCCAATAATATTGAAAATAGAAAGAAAATTAAGTCTTCACAACAAGAAAAACAACATCAAAAGAGACTAGCTAAGAAGGCATCTGAAGCAACACCAGCTGAAGAAGTAAAAGCTGAAGCAACACCAGCTGAAGAAGCAAAAGCTGAAGCAACACCAGCTGAAG